>Ga0315339_1000347_pt1 | contig 63802 bp, 56 predicted proteins | sample ASW17metaG_FD_204514 | JGI IMG/M metagenome (GOLD analysis project Ga0315339, IMG submission 204514) | Ammonia-oxidizing marine archaeal communities from Pacific Ocean, United States - ASW #17 | ecosystem: Environmental > Aquatic > Marine > Oceanic | place: USA: California | collected 2016-12-05 | reverse complement strand
CCTGCGCCCCTTCGGGCCTCAGCCCATCATCATTCGTCATATGCAACACTCCGGTTGAGGTTCAATTTACCCCAGCCGGGTGTCTCAATTATCCGTACCGCACCCCAGCAAATAACGGCGCGGGAAACAGCGCCTCAATAATTTCAGTACTTACGCCCTTCTGCGTTGGCAGTCCGAGCACTTCCGCGTAGACGTCGACGGCATTTTGCGTCGCCGGGCCGAAATCTCCATCGACCGAGTCGAGGTCGATCCCAGTTCTGATCAGCGCCAATTGCAGCAGCCTGACGCCGTCCCGGGTTAGCTCGCCAGAGCGGAGTTGCCCGAGGTCCGGAAATCTGGCGCAACCCTCGAATGCCTGCGAGCGCATCCCGGACGACAGTCCAATCTTCAGCGGGACGGTGAATTCTCCACCGTTCTCGATATCGATTTCATCGCCCAGGTACGTGATATTTCGGTCGTCAATCGCGCAGGCTAGGCCATCGGCCTCGGCAATCAGCGCCGGAAGGCTTATCGACATCTGATAAATGATCGGAATTGCAATTGCATAGAGGGCGTCGCCCTCATTGGTCACCGTCACTTCATGGCTGCAAACTTGGCCCGCATGGCACTTCTTGGGACTCCGCGTGCTAAACTTGATGCTGACGCTGCGCGGCTGAGGCTTGCCCAATCGAGCTTTCTCTAGCAATAGCGTCTTGACGCGACCGTATTTTATTCCAGTCTCACTCTTGATGGTTCGTAGGCGCTCGAAATCGGCTTTGGTGTCCTTCGACTTCTTACTGCTTATGCCGTCGACGATGCGCCGGTACTCTTTAGTGGCTATCCTTATTTCGCCACGCAGCTTCCGCACCTCCGCATCGATCTCGGCGGATCTATTCACTAGCTTCGGGCCCGCTTCCTGCTTTTTCACAACCGGCTTTTTTGCACTCGGCTTATCTACACTCGGCTTGCGGAGGACAATTGTACCTCTTGCGAATTCGTTCAGTTGAACTAACGACTTGTCCAACCTCTTAATAAGTACGGGTATTGCCAGTCCAAATTTTGTCTTTGGCACTGGTGCCAAAGTGATCTTGGGAACGCTTGCGCGGGGGCAGAATCGTTTCAAACATTTGCGCAGCGTGTCGATGGTCTTTTCGGACATTTCATCCAGCCGCTCGATATGTTCAAGCTGCTCGTTGATTTCCTTCAAGCGGTCCAGTTGCTTGTCGATCAATCGAGATTCAGCATCCGTTGCCAGGACATGGGTCCTGCGCCACTTGGCACGCTCCACCTTCTGCATCTTGAGAAGGAAACTTCCTGCTTTTTCGATTACGGTCAGGATTACGGCGCGCGACGCTGGACGCTTCAACGTCTTTTTCCAGCCATCCCGCTTCGCCAACTGCAACAAGTCAATAGCGCCTAATCCGGCATCGGCCAATTCAGCAACGCTGCCAGCGTCGAAGACACTTGGGTTTGTCAGGCCTCCCGGATTGTTACTGAGTTCACCAATTTCTTTTAGATCATTCGCCTTGGAGGACACCTTGGCGACAACGGCGAGAATTTCTTCCAATTTTTCCTTTTCTAAATCATTGAGACTCCATTGTTTTTTCGCTCTCTTGTCTTTTGGAAATAAACGGCGTTTGAGCACCGCAGCGTCACCGGCTAGCAATGCTGCTTTCATAACAGAAGTGAAGAAGTCCGCCCATAATTGCTCTTCGTCAATTATGCCGATAGCTTTCATAGTGGCGATGCGGTTTTTGATATTGATCGTCGCCGAGTTCGCTTCGGCTTCTCTCGATTCAAGAAGCGGTTTGCGAAGCCGCTGCATCTCGGTTCTTAAGCGCTCGAGTTCCGCAATCGCCTTTGCAGCTTTGTCGCAATCAGCAAAAGTTTGTTCGTATGGTCGCAGACATGCAAAAGCCCTGTCTCGATAATACTTCACGGCACTTTCTATGCGCGGCAAGACGTACGACTTTTCTAATGGGCCGGCGAATGACGTACTGATTGGCAGTCCAAGGGCGAGCGCAAGGAAAAACAACCGAAGGACAGAACAGCAAAAGGATCGCCCACGTTTGGCGTAGCGCCAATTCATTTGTTTTGAGTCCACGCTCATATTTCCCTGCCCCCCGGACAAAAAAATGCGCCTGTCGGCGGCGGTTGGCAACCGCAAATCCACGCGAGACATTGATGCTTGCGGATCGAAAACCTTAGAGCGCTTGCCCTATGGTCCGGTGCCAGCATTTCCCGGCTGAGTTAGGGCGAGAGAATTGTTTTCTGCTACGCGGCTAGCTTAGCGGATATTGTTGCGCCGCATCATTAACCCGGAGAATTATGTTGCATTGCATTAAGTGCAATTCAGCCATGCGAAAATTACTCTGCAAATCCCGGCCAGCGCTCCCTAAATTCAACTCAACACAGCGAGCAACCGCCCGCCGAAAAGAGTTCGAAAGGAATGAATGATGTCCAACCGGCTTGTCGCCTCATACAGAAATTGGCGGAAGTATCGTCAGACTTATAACGAGTTGATGCGACTTTCGCCGCGCGAACTTCATGATCTCGGGATCGCACCGGTCGAAATTTCGCGGATCGCACGCGGTTCCACGTCAGTCTAACCAGAAAACTCGCCGGAAGCGCTCCTCCCGCGCAACCGAACGAGACGGAAGCGATGACCACCCTCCCTGGTCATCGTATTCCACCTGAGAAACGCTCGCCGACTTTCTCCCCGGCGGGCGTTTTTCTTTGTCTGAATTGTCCCTCTGAAACATGCCGACCCCACCAAGGATCCACGCCATCGCGCGATCGGCAAGCCCATCTGGTATGATGGGCCTAGACTTGAGAATTAGGGCGCTATCACGCGCAAACGGAAGCAAGCCATGAAACCGGTTCATGTTATCGGCGGCGGTCTCGCCGGCTCGGAAGCAGCCTGGCAAATTGCCCGGCGCGGAATTCCAATCGTGCTTCATGAGATGCGGCCGGTCTGCCAGACCGAGGTTCATAAGACCGATCAACTTGCCGAACTTGTCTGCTCCAATTCGTTTCGTTCCGACGACCGCGAGGCAAACGCCGTCGGACTTTTGCACGAGGAGCTTCGCCGTATCGATTCTCTCATCATGCGGATGGGAGACGCGCACCAGGTTCCGGCCGGCGGTGCGCTGGCGGTCGACCGCGAGAATTTCTCTGGTGCGGTGAGCGAGGCGCTTTACTCAATGCCGCTGGTCACGATCGAGCGAGCCGAAGTCAACACCCTACCTCCAAGCGACTGGGATTCGGTGATCGTCGCAACGGGGCCCCTGACCTCTCCGGCGCTTTCCGGTGCGATCCGCGATCTCACCGGAGAAGATTCGCTCGCATTCTTTGATGCAATCGCGCCAATCGTACATTTTGACACGATCGATATGGAAATTGCCTGGTTCCAGTCGCGCTACGACAAGCTTGGTCCAGGCGGAACCGGCGCCGACTACATCAACTGCCCGATGAACCGCGACCAATACGAGGCGTTTATCGATGCCCTGGTCAGCGGCGAAAAGACCGAATTCAAGGAGTTTGAAGCGAAAACGCCGTATTTCGACGGCTGCCTGCCGATCGAGGTGATGGCTGAACGCGGCCGCGAGACGCTGCGTCACGGTCCGATGAAGCCGGTCGGGCTCACCAATCCACGAATGCCGGAGGAAAAACCTCACGCCATTGTCCAGCTTCGCCAGGACAATATTCTTGGCACGCTTTACAACATCGTTGGATTTCAGACCAAGTTGAAATACGGCGCTCAGAGTGAGATTTTCCGCATGATTCCGGGTCTCGGCGCAGCCCAATTCGCCCGCCTTGGCGGGCTTCATCGCAACACTTTCCTTAATTCCCCGAAGCTCCTCGACCCGACGCTGCGGCTGAAGGCGCGTCCGCAGCTCCGCTTCGCCGGTCAGATCACTGGCTGCGAGGGCTACATCGAATCCGCGGCGATCGGCGCCCTTGCCGGCCGCTTTGCCGCTGCCGAGCGCTTGGGCGAGGCGATCGTGCGGCCTCCCGCAACGACCGCCTTCGGCGCCCTCCTCGCCCACATCACCGGCGGACATTTGTCGGTTGACGAGCCGGGGCGGCGGTCCTTCCAGCCGATGAACGTCAATTTTGGTCTGTTCCCGCCGGTCGACGTGCCGCGTCAGCCCGGCCAAAAGCTCCGCCGCGCCGAAAAATCACTGTTGAAGAAAAAGACAATTACCGATCGCGCCCTTTCCGATCTTGATGCATGGCTTTCGCCGCCGGCCGAGGATGCCGCCGAATAGGCACTTCAAATCGAACGTCTTCTACTGGCGCGCCACAGGATCCATTGCCGGCGCAGCGGCGAGAGCCCGGGTTTCGAGCCAAATGGATCGAAGTCACTGCGATCCAGCGCCTCGAGTTCGGGATCGACCAAGGCGACCGGCAAAAGGGCGGGAAAAATACCTGGATCGAGACCATCGCTTAAGGCACGCACCGCCTCGACATGATTGTGAGCGACAGACTTGAGCTCGCCAAGTGCGGCAAGCAGTGCCGGCGATGACTTTCCAGCGAAAACCGCGTCGCGTTTGACTTCATGCGCGTCGAGAAGATCGGCCGGCAGGTAGCATTGTCCCCGCGCCGAATGGATCGGTAGAGCCCTGATCAGGTCGGCCAGCGCCCAGGCAACGCCACCATGTCCAGCAATCTCCGCGCTCTGACTGCTACGCCCACCGGTAAGAATGATCGCCGCCAGTTGGATAAGGCTCGACGATGTTTCACCGGCGTAACCCTCCAGATCGTTAAGGGTCGGCATTGGATCGTCGTACAGATCGAAGCGGCGCGCCTCGATGAGATTGTCGAAGGCCGCCAGCGGTAAAGCGAAAGTCGTGATCGTCTCCACTAAAGCCTGGGCAAGCGGATGCCCGGCGCCGTCGCCGTGAATGGCATCACGCCAAAATTGCAGGCGTATCTCACCCAATGACGGTTCACTGGTAACTTGCCGCACGCGGGCGATTTCGACATTGAATGCGTGGAGCACGAGGAGGTGATGACGCGCCGGCACCGGCGCCAGAAGGTCAGAGAGATAGCGGTCACGGTCGCCGGTACGTACAATTTGTGCCGCATGAGCGTATGAATCCATGGCGTGAAATATGGCGGTCGGTAGGCGTTCAGTCCACCGCGATCAAGACCGCCGCCACTGCCCGTCCCTCTGCAAGTAAAACATTGTATGTGCGAACCGCGGCCCCGGTTGCCATGGGTTCGCCAACGATTCCAATCTCGCGCAAGCGCAAGAGAAGCGGCACCGCGAGGGGAACGAGATCGTCGCCGGTTCCGACAAGCAGGATCTCAATTGCTTCGGCCTCGGCAAAAACCTGAGCCAGCGCCGGTTCGTCGAAATGTGTAGCCGCCGGCGCCTGCCAGCCATGGATACCACTTGGCAAACACAGAAGGTCGCCGCGATGCGACATCCCGGCGAAGCGAAACCCGCCATCGCCGTAGGACTCAATTGCGGCGCGACCGGGATAGTGTGCCTCGCGCCGGGCAATTCCGGCCACAGACACGCCAATCACGCCTCAGCCGGCTTGGCGATGCCTTCTTCTTCAATCACCGGCCTTCCGACGCGCAGTTTAAGATAAATCAACAGCGGTGCCGCAATGAAAATTGACGAATAGGTGCCAACGAATATGCCGAAAATCATCGCGCTAACAAAGGAGGCAATGACGGGTCCGCCGAAAATAAACAAGGCGCCGAGGGCGATGAGGGTCGTTACCGAGGTCATCGTGGTTCTTGCCAAGGTGTCGTTGATCGACCTGTCGATAAGGTCCGACAGCGGCATGGCCTTAAATTTACGCAGGTTCTCACGGATACGGTCATAGATGACGACTGTATCATTGAGCGAATAACCGAGAATCGTAAGCAGCGCGGCGATGCTCGACAGGTCGAATTCGAGCTGAAATACGGTGAAAAAGCCGAGCGTCATTAGCACGTCATGCGTTGTCGTTACGATCGCACCGACCGCGAACTGCCACTCAAAACGAAACCACACATAGATCAGAATACCGATCAAGGCGATGATCACGCCAACGGTACCATTGAAGGCAAGTTCACTCGAGACACGCGGGCCGACAATTTCAACCCTGCGAAACTCCATGCCCTCATCGAAAGTGCTTCGAACCCGCGCGATCGCTTCCTGCTGTGCTTCTTCGCCGCCTTCCTGGGCCTGAATACGCACCAGAATATTGGTTCCGGTGGCCAGATCGCTGACCTCCTGGACTTGAACATCACCCAATTCCAATCCGGCCAAGGTCGAACGGACACTGGCAAGAGTACTGGATTCGGCGGCCGGCTTCATCTCGATCAGCGTGCCACCCTTAAAGTCGATGCCGTATTGCGGGCCGATCGCGAAGAAAATGATAACCGACAGCACCGACAGCGCGATCGAAACCGAGAAAACAGCGCGGCGCGCCCGCATGAAGCGGAAATGCGTATTGTCGGGTATTAGGCGAAGCTTGCGCATCCTGGTTTCTATCCTGTCGGCGGCCCGTTTACAGGGGAACTGTCGTCGGTCGGCGCCACGCCACCCACGAGGCGATCATCAACCGGGTAAATGTGTAAGCCGTGAAGACGGTTGTGAGAATACCGATGGCATAGGTTACCGCAAATCCACGGATCGGCCCGGAACCGAGAAAGAACAAAACGGCGGCGGCGATGAACGTGGTGATATTGGCGTCGAGAATTGTCCCGAGCGCGCGCTTGAATCCGATATCTATGGCGTTAATCGCCGATCGACCATTTCGGACTTCCTCGCGAATACGTTCATAGATGAGCACGTTGGAATCGACCGCGGTACCGATCGTCAGCACGACGCCGGCAATGCCGGGAAGCGTCAGCGTCGCACCAAGCGCCGTCAATATCGCAAATAGAAGAACAACGTTCACAAAGACCGCGAGATTGGCAAGGATACCAAAGAACCCATAAATCAAGACCATGAACAGACTTACCGCAACGATGCCGATAAGTGCTGCGTTTCTACCGGCTGCGATCGAATCAGCGCCTAGCCCCGGACCAACCGAACGCTCCTCGACGACGGTCAGTTTCGCCGGCAGCGCACCTGCCCTTAACAGGATCGCCAGATCATTGGCGCTTTCGACGGTGAAATTGCCGCTGATCTGACCACTACCGCCGAGGATCGGTTCCCGGATTTCCGGCGCCGAAATGACTTTGTCGTCGAGAACGATGGCAAAGAGCCGACCAACATTGAGTTGGGTGACTTCACCAAACTTCGTGCCGCCGCCAACTGACAGTCGGAAATTGACAATTGCCCCGGACTGTTGATCAAAACCGGTCTGAGCGTCGGCAAGATCCTCGCCAGTCATGAGCGGTGTGTCGTCAACGACAAAGAGAATGTCAGGATCTTCCTCTGATTCAAAAGTTATCGTTCCAGGTTGAGGAGGAACATCCTGGTCGGCGGCGATCTGGGTTTGCACCATGTGGAAATTGAGCTGCGCCGTCTGCCCGATGATCGCCTTCAGCCGTTGTGGGTCGCCAAGTCCGGGCGCCTCAACAAGGATGCGGTCGGAACCTTGCCGCTGAATACTCGGTTCGGTCGTGCCGAGTTCGTTAATTCGTCGGTTAATGACTTCGATCGACTGCTGGACGACGCCGCGAATGAGCTGTTCAAGCCCGTCTTCATTTACGCTCATGCGCACGAGCCCGTCGTCTTCAACCGATAGATCGAATTCGTATGCGCCGCCGCCACCAAACACCGTCGTCTGAAATGGGTTGCGCAAATCCTCCAGGCGCGTGCGCACCATTTCAAGATCGTTCAAATCTCGAATGCGCAGTTGAACAGCATCACCGCTCGGTCCGAGCCCGGTGTAACCGATCCTAGAACCGTCCAGGAGGCTGCGGCGAATTTCACTGGTCAGCGCGCGAAGCCGCTTGGTTACGTAATCGTCGCGCTCTACTTCGTAGAGGAGATAAGCGCCGCCCTGCAAATCAAGACCAAGGACAATCTGGTTGCCCGGCAACCAGGCCGGCCACGAGTCGATCGATGACCTTGAGAAAAAATTGGGGATCGTGACAATGAAGCCAAGGATCACCACGGCAAGTACTAGGGTGGTCCGCCAGCGCGATAGATAAAGCATTCGTTCCGTCCGTCTATTTCGCTACGCCGCCGCTAAACGTCAGCTGTCATCTTTCACCGGTTCGCCTTTCGATCGGACGTCGGCAACCATGCCGCGAACGGCGCGGACCTTCACACCATCGGCCAATTCGATCTGCATTTCGTTATCGTCGATTACTTTGACAACTTTTCCTATCAGACCGCCGCTGGTAACCACCGTGTCACCGCGCCGCAGATTTGCGACCATATCACGATGTTGTTGCGCCTTTTGGCGCTGTGGCCGGATAATCAGGAAATACATGATCACGAAGATCAGGACCATCGGGATCAACATTCCACCGAATATTGCATCCGTGGCCCCGCCCGCTCCGCCGCCCTGGGCATAAGCCTCCGTCACAAACATGAATTTCTCCCTGATTTCCGTACCTTCACGGACTATTCCGAAGCGGCGCGGACTATAGCGAGGCGCGCCATCAATGCAAACGATATAGGGCGCATGGCAGCCCAGCGCACGCTTGTTGCAGCGCGGTGGCCCGTGTTAGAGCCCTCGCACAGTCCGAAACCCCTCCAATGGAACTGCTATTGTGTCCGAAAAAGACCTCAAAACGATTGCCGACCGCCTCGATGCACTGACTAGGCTTATCGAGCGGGCTGTGCCGCCTATCCGGTCGAAGCCCGATTTTGATGCCGCCGAGGCCTTTGTCTGGCACCCTGACTTGCATGAGCTTCATCCAGTCGATCGCGTCAACCGGATCGAGCTTTCTCTCCTCAAGGGCATCGATCGGATGCGCGACATCCTCGTCGAGAATACCGAGCGATTTGCCGGCGGGCTACCGGCCAACAATGTTCTCCTGTGGGGCGCCCGCGGTATGGGAAAGAGCTCGCTCGTCAAATCGGTCCATGCCGGCGTTAATAATGGCAGGGGCGGCGACCTCAAATTGATCGAGATTCACCGTGAGGATATTGAGACCCTGCCCGAATTGATGGCATTGGTGCGCCCCAGCCCGCATCGTTTCATCGTTTTTTGCGATGATCTTTCCTTTGACGGCGACGACGCCTCATACAAATCCCTGAAGGCCGCTTTGGAAGGCGGCATCGAGGGACGCCCGGAAAATATTGTATTCTATGCCACATCGAACCGGCGCCATCTTCTGCCCCGCGACATGATGGAGAACGAGCGCGCGACCGCGATCAATCCGGGTGAAGCGGTCGAAGAGAAGGTATCGCTTTCCGACCGGTTTGGCCTGTGGCTAGGATTCCACAAATGCAGTCAGGACGAATATCTCGACATGGTCCGCGGCTATGTCGGTCACTACAATCTGCCGATCGAGGGCGAACAATTGAGCGCACAGGCGCTGGAATGGTCGACGACGAGAGGCGCGCGCTCCGGTAGGGTTGCGTGGCAGTTTGTCCAGGACCTGGCGGGACAGCTTGGGGTCCCCCTCGCGGAGTGAAGTCCGCCCCGCCAGGCCTGATTGATCAGAATCCGTCGCTTGTGGAGATCAAGACCTGATCAGATTTGGCTCGCGACGATGTCTAGGCGCCGGCGAGATAGTCGAGAGGATTGACGGGTTTGGCCTTTTTGCGTAGTTCGAAATGAACCTGCGGCGAGGCCACTGACCCACTCATTCCCGCGGTTGCCACTGTTTGGCCCCGGCGAATTTGATCGCCGCGCCTGACCCGGATATCGCCGTTATGTGCATAGGCCGAGACCCAATCATCGGCATGCTGAATAAGCACGAGATTGCCGTATCCATCGAGTTCGTTGCCTGCATAAATCACCGATCCGGCTTCGGCAGCCTTGACGGTCGTCCCCGCCGGCACCGCGAGATTGATCCCGTCATTGCGCTGCCCACTTGGCTTGACCCCAAAATCGGAAATGATGCGGCCGCGTACCGGCCAGCGAAATGAGGTTCCATTGGTGGACGGCGGTTCGATGACAGCGTCGACCGATGCGACCGTCGACGCCGGTATTGCCGGCAGCGTCGTCGCCTTGGTCTCAACCGGGATCGCGGGAACACCGGAAATAATGCGTGGCGCGGTATTCGCGGCGGCTGGTCGGCTAGTGCTAGAGGGCCGCGCGAGAATAGCCTCGGCAGGCGCGGTGGCCGCTACGACATTGGAAACAACGGTCCGAGATACCGGTTCGGCTCTGGCGATCGCCTGCGATCCTGCTCCAGGAATTTGCAGGCGCTGGCCGACCCGAATCTGCCCCGGAGAGGATAGCGTATTCAAGGCTGCGATGTCGTTCGGGCGAACCCGATAAAGGCGGCCGATAGAGTAAAGCGTCTCCCCTGCCGCGACGATGTGGACATTTTCGGTCGATTGCGCGACCGGAGGCGGCGTGTAACTCGCGGCCTGTACCACGCCTACCGGCTTCACGCCCTCTGGCGTCCACTGGTAGGAGCCCGCGGGCAAGGCAAAAACCGGCGTGGTAGAATTCGATGCTGCCGGTGGAGCGGCCTGCGGCGCGACCGGCGGCAAATCATATTGCGCAACCGTTGCCCCGGAAACCGGCGGCGGCATCGGTTGATCGTTACCGATGATTTCGCGCTGATTTTCCGTTGAGCCGGTAAATACCGGCGTATCGAAACGACTAACGTCGTTGCATGCGGCCGCGACCACAGCGACTACCGCGATGAGCGCGGCTTGGCGAAGATATCGTGATCGGTACGCGGAAACTCGGTTACGCATAACTCAACTCACACCAATAGGACTGAACAAGTATGATTAAACACTGGTAACGTTGACAAAGGCTTAAACCGCTTGAAAAAGGCGGAGGCTGATGTCAATCGTGACCGAGTGCCGTTTTTGTAGATCACTGAACGGTTGGACTGGAGTTCCGTCGCCGCCGGATCAGTGCGTGTGCCGCTTTGGCTCCCGCCAACCAAGAGGGTTCCGCTACAACGACCACGGGAGCCCAAGGCTATCGTAACCCTTACTCCAGCGGGGCAAATCGGCGGCGTTGAGGCGTTTGGCCGCGTGGACCGATTTGATCCTCCTTAAGCGGCGCCGAATTCTCTATAAGAGTTCTAAAGATGTGCGGCCTTGCCGGGGATCAGTGGGACAAAGCGTACATCGGCGAGGAAAGTCTCGTCGAAGCCTTCTTCCGAGCGGATCAATTTCAGCAGTTTTTGGACACCGTCCTGTGGGCCGACCGGCGCGACAATCGACCCGCCAACGCGGACCTGCTTCAAAAGCGATTCTGGCACGCTTTCGCCTGCCGCCGTAACAATGATTTTGTCGAATGGCGCCTGCTCCGGCCAACCGTTCATTCCATCGCCAACCAGCGATGTGATATTCGACAGGCGCAGGGCCTGGAAGCGTATCTCGGCGGTTGCAACCAGGGTTCGGAACCGATCGATCGTGTAAACCCGGCGCGCCAGTTTGGCGAGGATCGAGGTCTGGTAACCACTGCCGGTGCCAATTTCGAGGACACGCTGGCGATCAGTCAGATCGAGCGCCGCCGTCATCATGCCAACGATCACCGGCGCGCTGATGGTCTGACCGCATTCGATCGGCAGCGCGCGCTCGGAATAGGCTTCGACCAGGCTGTTGGCGGGAAGAAAAACATCACGCGGCACTGACTCGATGGCGCTGAGGACACGCTGATCGGTGATACCGGCACGGCGCATGCGCAAAACCAGATCGGCTATTTCAATTCGGCGTTTGTCTAAATTCTCACCGGCCGTCACTGCAATCCTCCGACGCTCATTCGTCTTGCGTAAGATGGTGACGGAGCGGATCACCAAGATCGTAGGCGGTCAGATCAAGCCTGAGCGGCGTCACGGAAATGGCGCCGCTGGCCAGTGCATCAAGATCGGTGCCCGGCGCGATCAGCGGTTTTTCGCGTCGATAGGCGAGCCAGAAATAGGGGTTACCGCGACCATCAACCCGCTCGTCGACAAATACCCCGTGTGTCGACTTTCCCTGGCCGGTTACCCGCGTCCCGATGACGTCGTCCGGTGGCCGGCTCGGAAAGTTCACATTGTAGACGATGTTTTCGGGAAAGCCGAACTCGAGGAGCTTGCGGATGATCTTGGGCCCATGAGTCTCGGCGGTCTCCCACGGCACTTCACGGGTGCCATAAAAGTTATAGGCCTGACTGAGCGCAATTGAAGAAATTCCGAGCAGCATACCTTCGATCGCACCGGCGACGGTTCCCGAATAGGTTACATCATCGGCGACGTTCTGACCGGCATTGACGCCAGATAGGACCAGATCGGGTTTGTCGCCAAGGACCCGCCGCACCGCCATAATGACGCAATCGCTTGGTGTCCCGCGCAGGGCAAAGTGGCGATCGCTAATCTCGCGAAGCCGAAGCGGATCATTCAGCGAAAGCGAATGCGACAGCCCGCTCTGGTCGGTCTCAGGCGCGACAACCCAGACGTCATCCGACAATGTCCTGGCAATTCGTTCCAGTACGGCGAGTCCGGGGGCATGAATGCCATCGTCATTGGTGATCAGAATACGCATTGTGTGTTTGACTAGTCCCCAATCCGTTCAATGCCGCCCATATAGGGCTGGAGCGCGCCGGGCACGCTCACCGTGCCGTCTTCGTTCTGGTAGTTCTCGATAACCGCGATCAAGGCGCGGCCGACGGCGACGCCGGAACCGTTGAGAGTGTGGACAAAGCGAATGCCCTTGGAGTCGTTTGGACGGTAACGCGCTTGCATGCGTCGCGCCTGGAAGTCGCCACAGACCGAGCATGAGGAGATCTCGCGATAAGTCCCCTGCCCCGGAAGCCACGCCTCGATGTCCCAGGTTTTTTGCGCGGCAAACCCCATGTCGCCACTCGACAGTGTCATGACGCGGTAGTGGATGTCGAGACGCTTCAACACCTCCTCGGCACAGACCAGCATCCGCTCATGCTCATCGCGTGATTGTTCCGGCGTGGTGATCGAGACCAGCTCAACCTTGTCGAACTGGTGCTGACGAAGCATGCCGCGGGTATCGCGGCCGGCCGAACCGGCCTCGGAACGAAAGCACGGCGTCAGCGCGGTGACGCGCAGTGGCAATTGGTCTTCGTCGAGGATCGACTCGCGAACGAGATTGGTCAGCGGCACTTCGGCGGTGGGGATGAGCCATAATTTCTCGGACGTCGGCGCTCGTTCCATTATGCCTTCGACTACGTCCTCAAGAGACTTCGAGCCGTCTTTAAGCGCAGACAAATCCGCATCTTTACAATGCTCAGATATGACCTCCCGGGCCTGCGCACTTCGACTTTCATTTGAGGCGCCGAAAAATAGATCGTTGCCAAACTTGGGTAGTTGCGCGGTTCCGAACATCGCTTGATCGCGCACCAGCAGCGGTGGCTGGATTTCGGTATAGCCATGTTCGTCGGTATGCAGGTCGATCATGAACTGGCCGAGCGCTCGGGCCATACGGGCAATCTGACCTTTGAGAACGACGAAGCGCGAGCCGGAAAGTTTTGCGGCACTTTCGAAGTCGATGCCGCCAAGCGCCTCGCCGATTTCGAAATGTTCTTTCGACGCAAAGCCGGCAGTCCACCGGTTGGGCTTTTCGCCCCAACGGCGATACTCGACATTGGCTGCCTCGTCGGGCCCGAGCGGAACTTCGTCCAGCGGAATATTCGGAATCTCGGCAAGCGCGCTTTCGAGCGCCTTGTCACTCTTGCGGAAATCTTCGTCCAGTCCCGGCATGACGACTTTGAGGTCTGCGACTTCGTCCATTAGGCTCTGGGCAGTCTCTTCGTCCTTTTGAGCTTTGGCCTTGCCGATCGCCTTTGAAGCCGTGTTGCGGCGCGCCTGCGCTTCTTCAAGCTTGCCAATAGCGGTGCGGCGCGCCTCGTCGAGCGCGATCAAAATCTGCGACTGCGCCTCGGCCCCTCGGCTGCGCAGCGCGTGGTCGAGCGCTTCGGGGTTTTCACGGATCGATTTGATGTCGAGCATGGCGGTCTGTGCGATTAGATGAGGTATGTGGACGGAAGCCGCCCCCTCATAGCCGCGAGCGCAGCTGGAGGGAAGAGCCGGCGCTCAGCCGCGGCTTCACTCTTCCTCCGCTTGGTCTTCCGTTTGGTCTTCCGCTTCGTCTTTCGCTGCGGCTTCCGCGGCGCGTCTCCGCTCAACGAGCCGTACTGTTAAGATTGATATTTCGTAAAGGAGAAGGGTTGGCAGCGCCAAGCCGAACTGGCTGATAATATCCGGCGGCGTTAGAATCGCCGCGGCGACAAAGGCGATTACGACGGCGTATCGGCGCTGGCGTCTGAGCATCTCGCTGGTGACAATGCCGATACGCGCCAGCAGCGTCAGCACCACCGGCAATTGAAAAACCACGCCAAAAGCCAGAATCAACGCCATCACCAGGCTAAGATATTCGTTAACCTTGGGTAGGAGCTCGATTGCCGCCTGGCCAGCGGAGCCGGACTGTTCGAGCGACAGGAAGAAACGCATGGCCAACGGCATCAATCCAAAGATCACCACCGCCGCTCCGATCGAAAACAGGATCGGCGTGGCGATCAGATAAGGCGTGAAGGCCTGGCGCTCGTTATTGTAGAGACCCGGAGCCACGAATTTGTAAATCTGAATTGCGATGACCGGAAAGGCGATGTAGATCGCTCCAAACAGCGCGACCTTAAGCTGGGTCAGAAAAAACTCCTGCGGCGCGGTGTAGATCAACCGGACATCCTCGGCCGAGCCCGCCGCCCAGATATAGGGGATCAGCAAAATATTGTAGATGTGGGTTGCAAAGAAGAAACAGGCGATGAAGGCGATGACGATTGCGATCATCGCGCGGATGAGCCGACCGCGCAGCTCGATCAAATGATCGATCAGTGGCGCGCGACTATCCTCGATTTCATCGCTGCTCATGATTTAGTTCCCGCCACGGATGTCGCCTGAGCTATCTCGGGCGGTTGCGGGGAGACCGGTTCGCTCGCCGTCTTGCCATCCGCGACTTCCCGCTCTTGCTGCGTTTCGACAAGAGGCTGAGGCGCTGGTTCGTCCGCCACCCCGCCGTCCGCGAGCTTTGGCAATTCCGGCTCATCGGCGCCGCTTGCCGAAGTCTTCGGTTTGCCTTCGGTCTTCAGAACCGCCCCGATTTCCTCAACATCCTTGCGCAAACCAGCGACAGGATCGATCTTGCCTACCGAATCGATCTCCTTCTTGATCGTGTCGACCTCGGCGTCACGCAGCGCGTCGCTGAATTGGTTTTGAAAGTCGCGCGCCATGCGCTTTGCCCGGCCGACCCAACGGCCGATTGCACGCAATGCGCCGGGCAGATCCTTCGGACCAACCACAATGATCGCGATACCGGCGACCACGAGCATTTCTGTCCAACTCAGGTCAAACATGATTGGCGGCGCTCACAGACGCCGATACCGCCATACGATGCTATCGGCGGGACGGATCATCAAGTCGCCTTGGATTTCTCGTCCGTGGTTTCGGTCGCCATCGGCGCTGAATTGCCTTCAATCGGCGTCGCTGGCGTCTCGTCGTCGTCGGCGAGCCCCTTCTTGAAGCTCTTCATACCTTTGGCAACGTCGCCCATCAATTCGGAAATCTTGCCCCGGCCGAAGAGGAGCATGATAACCACAATGACAATCAGCCAATGCCAAATGCTGAACGTACCCATCAGCCTAACTCCGTTTTGCTCGTGGCGATCAGCGACCGCCGACGACCTGTTGGGTTCCAAAAAACCTTAACCCCTGATGTAGGGGGTCGTGTCACCATTGGCAAACCAAAGCCGGGCTATGGCTCGCTATCATGGTTGGTTGAGCATATCCAATTCATCGCCCAAAGGATCCTCGTCATCGGTTAATTCTTTGTCATCATTGGGCTCTGGCACGGTAAAATCGGTCGGAACACGGGAATCGAGAAGGCCGGCGCCCTTCAACTCATCAACGCCAGGCAGATCAGCGACCGTGTCGAGCCCGAAATGGCTAAGAAATGCCTCGCTGGTACCGTAAGTCACCGGCCGTCCGGGGGTGCGCCGGCGACCACGCAGCCTGATCCAGCCAGTCTCGAGAAGAAGATCGAGCGTCCCCCGGCTTGTGATAACGCCTCGGATTTCCTCGATCTCCGCCCTGGTAACCGGCTGGTGATAGGCAATTATCGCAAGCATTTCGAGCGCCGCGCGGGATAATTTCTTCTGGCTGACGGCATCGCGGCTGAGCAGGAACGACAAATCGCCAGCCGTGCGAAACGTCCACTTTCCGGCCACCTGCACCAAATTTACGCCGCGACCCGAAAAATCTTGCTGCAAATCCCGCAAGAGACCGGCGACATCGCTGCCCTCCGGCAATCGGCTGGCGAGTTCGGCTGCCAAAATCGGCTCGGCCGAGGCGAATATCATTGCCTCGACCATGCGCAATCCCTGTCGACGCTCCTCCGGCGAATGGTTTTCAGCCTTGGCGTCATTATCAACCGCGATCGAAACAATTGCGCTGGGGTTAGCCATTATTAGCCTCCGTCGGCATGGATGCGGCCTGCTCATGGTCGCGAATATAAAGGGGAGCGAAGGGTTCTGTCTGGCGCAAATCGATGCGTCCCTCACGAACGAGTTCAAGGCTCGCGCTGAAACTGCTGGCGGTAATCGTGGCGCGCAAATCATCGGCAATAAGATAGGGGGAAAGAAATACCTCGAGCGGTGTCCATTCGGCGATTTTACCGACCATCCGAGTCAGAATTTCGCGGGCATCCTGAAGCGACCACACCGTGCGGGCTCGAACATGGACCACCGAAATTGCCTGCTCCTGCCGCTGGGTGGCATACGCCGTCAGGAAATCGTAAAGCGTCGCGGAATATTCGCTCTTGCGTGCGACAATAACCGGCTCCGGCATGCCGCGCGCAAAGACATCGCGGCCGAGCCGATTGGTGTTGGCCAGCCGCGCCGCGGCCTCGCGCATGGCTTCCAACCGGCGCAGACGAAAGGCAAGTGCGGCGGCCAATTCCTCTCCGCTCTGCTCGTCGTCACTTTTTTCATCGGGCAAAAGCAGCCGTGATTTCAGATAGGCGAGCCAGGCGGCCATGACCAGATAGTCAGCCGCAAGTTCGAGCCGCAGCAATCTGGTCTCCTCGACAAAGGCGAGGTATTGCTCGGCAAGCGCCAGGATCGAGATGCGCGCGATGTCGACTTTCTGGCTACGTGCCAGCGACAAGAGAAGATCAAGCGGTCCCTCAAAACCATCGACGTCGACGACCAGCGCCGGCTCGCCATCGCCTCGGTCAGGCGCCTGATAGGTTTCCCAAATCTGGGTCTGGTCAATGTCGCTCGCGGCCATGTGCCCCGACCAATCCTTTCTCAACTCATTGGTGCCCAACCGGCCTGGGCGGCGAATTCAAGCAACTCCCGGCGGCCGGCGGCACGGTCAAACACTTGCGGCGGTTGGCGACGCGAAAGCGCTCTCGCCGCCCGCTCGCCGGCCGGCCCAACCAGCGGTGGCGCAACGGCCGCGATGGTGCGCATCTCATCGATCTGGCCATTGCAGTGAAGCACGAGATCGCAGCCGGCGGCATAGGTGTCATGTGCTCGTGTTGTGTAATCCCCAGAAAGTGCATCCATCGACACATCGTCGCCCATCAGCAATCCATCGAAACCGATTCGTTGACGGATCATACCCTGGATAACCGCCCGTGAGGTGGTTGCCGGTCGATTGGCATCGACGGCGTCGTAAACGACATGGCCGGTCATCGCCATCGGCATATCGGCAAGCGCGGCGAAGGGCACAAGATCCGTGGCGACAAGGGCGGCAAGATCCGCCTCGACAACCGGAAGCGTGTGGTGGCTGTCGCTCTTCGCCCGCCCGTGACCGGGTATGTGCTTCACTACCGGCAAAATGCCGCCATCGAGAAGCCCCTCGCACACGGAACGCCCGAGGTCGGCCACGATTTGCGGGTCATCGCCGAACGAACGATCGCCGATAGCCTCGCTGACGTCCGGCGCGATCACGTCAAGCACCGGCAGGCAATTCACGCTAATGCCGAGTTCGTCGAGGTCACCCGCGATCAGCCTTGCATGGAGCCAAGCGGCACGCCTGGCGGATTCAATGTCGTTTTCGGCGATGTGACCGAGGGTGCGTCCAGGCGGATAAGCCGGCCAGGCAGGCGGCCCCAGTCTTTGTACGCGGCCGCCTTCTTGGTCGATGAGGATCGGCGCATCCGGGCGGCCAACCATCGCTCGAAAATCCGCGGTCAATTCGCGGATCAGCTCGCGCGTACGGCAATTCCGCTTGAAGAGAATAAGCCCCCAAGGTCGTTCATCGGAAAAGAATGCCCGCTCATCGGCGCTCAGGCGCTCGCCGCCGCACCCGGATATAAACGCTTTGCTCGACACCGATGGCTGATCAGCGGGCTGCAAGGAGACAATCACCTCCGGCGGCCTTGAGGTTCTCGCACATTTGCAACGCCTGCGCCCGTGTCGAATATCCGACGCGAACGCGAAAATAGACGCCCCTCTCACCGAGATCGGCACGCTGGATGTTTGGTTCTCGGCCGGCAAGAATGCCTGGATAGCGCCGCTGCAACTGGTCAAACGTTGCCAGCGCATTCTCCCGAGATCGTTGCGAGGACACCTGAACCAGGAAGCCGCCGCTTGTCGCCGGCGATATCACGGGTGCTGGAGCACTGGGTGTGAGATCGATTGGGCCACTGGACGAGCCCGGCGTCGCGATGATGGTTTGCGTTTCAGCCGGAACGGAAGGCCGTGGCACAAGCGGCGGCACTGGAACCGGTGCGGGAATGTCAGGAATTGAAGCCGACTCCAGAATACCCCCTGGACTACCGGGGGCAGAATTTTCAATCGGCAAGGCGCCGAAATTCTCGGCGAGAAGCGGGTTCTCGTCAGCAGCCGGCGCCGGCGGCGTTTGGGAGGCCGAAGGCAATCCGACCACCGTTTCCGCGGCCGCGGGAGTTGCCTCATTCGAAACGATGGTACCGTCGGGGCGCACGACGACAGTGCGGACCTTTTTGGGTCCGATCGGCACCGCGCTGCCACCGTCGCGGCTTGCAACGACTGTCCCGGCGCCGCTATTGGCCTCAAGCGGCGGGAACGGAGCAGCCGCGTCGCCGGATGTGTCATTTGCGAATCCATCATTGAGGATGATCCGAGATACATCGCCACTCGCCGTATCTTCAGGAATTGGCGGGATTTCCGCGATGGGATCGCTGCCCGGCAGTACGAGAAGGCTATCCGCGATCTCAGTGTCCGGATCGACACGATCATAGACGAGCTTTGCCTGCCCCTCATTGTCGCCAGTTCCAGCAATGTCCGGCGTGATTTTGGTCGGCGAGGCGTCGGCGGTAATGAATGGCGGAGGACCGTCGGAAGCACCGGACCGCAGCGTGATCAATGCAGCGCCACCAACCACGGCGACACCGAGCAACCCGCCAATCACCCATGACCGGCGCCGCGAACGTCCCCTTTCCATATCGACAAAATCGTCTTCTGGATAAGGAAGCAGGTCCTCGTCATCGTAACCGGGAACCGTGTCGAAGTTTTCGTCAGCTATCGTTTCGTCAAAATATTCATCTTCATCGGTCGCGAACGGCAACGCCTCGGCAAAGGCGTAAGGCTCGGCAGGCAACTCTTCCGTCTCGGGACGCGAGCGCTCGGCGCTCAAGGGAGCGAAGCGCCCGGCATCGAAGGGTGATTGGAATTCGGATTCGGATTCGGACTCTGGAAGGGCATCCCATTGCGTCACAACCTGCATTGGCGGCCGAACGACGGGCTCGCTCGGTAAAGGACCTAGCGCCTGCGTCCGTCCAGACTGCGGACTATCGTCATCCGAGCCAATATTGACCCGCGGCGATCGGATCGATTTTGGTCCTGGCATTGGCATAGAGGGTGCACTTGGCCGGTCGTATTGTTCGCTCGGCGATGGCGTTGCCTCGGCGCGGTCGACGCCTTGCACCGCTCGGGCGATGCGCGAAGCGAACGACTCGCGATGCGAGGCCATTCGCGGCGGCCTACGCGAAGATTCCACACCCGATCGGGCCGGTTCTGGTTGAGAGGCGCTTGGCTGAAAGGTACTTGGCCGAGAAGTTCTTGGCTGAGACGTAATTTCTTGAGACGTACTTTCCTCAGATGTACTTTCCTCAGATGTACTTTCCTGAGGCGTCCTTTCCTGAGACCTGTTCGGCGGCGCCCATTCGGTCTGGGCTGTCGGCTCAGCCGGCGGTGCGGGTGGTTGCGGTTGCCCGACGATATCGGGAATTGTCGAGAAAGAAGCCTGCAATTCGTTCAAGAGTTCGGCTTCGAGGTCCTTGGCTAGATCTGCATCGGACGGCAGCGGCAGTAACTCATCGGACTTCGATATTGATTCCTGTTCAGGCGCACCTTCAAGTACGCCAGAGTTTTCGGAAGCTCCCGAATGTTTCTCAATTGCCGAGCGACCGGAAACAATCCGGGCCAATTCAACCAGCGGATCATCTGGGTTGGCTTCAGATTCACCAGAATCCTCCGCCGGCGGGCGGTCATCGGTCGAGCGAACCGAGAATTTAGGGTCATAGCGATCGGGCATTCGAATCGCCTTCAGCACTTAGAATCACAGTTCTACCGTCCTTGAAGCAATATTTACCGACGAGCGTCAACGCATCTCCTCCGGCGCACTCGCGCCAAGAATAGCTAATCCAGACGACAACACCAATTTTGTCGCATGGACCAGCGCCAAACGAGACAAAGTCGACGCTTTGTCTGCGGGATCAATAAAACGCAATTGCGGCAACTCCTTGCCGCGATTCCAATGAGAGTGGAAGTCAGATGCCAGATCGTAAAGAAAGAAGGCAATCCGGTGAGGCTCGTGGGCTTCGGCCGCCGCTTCGATTATTCGTGGATAAGCAGACAAACGGCGAATTAATGCCAGTTCGCCAGAATCGGCGAGAGAATCCAAGGGGGCTTTGGCAAGAGTCTGCGGGTCAATTGCCAGGTCCGGCAACTCGGCTGCTGCCTGACGAAATACCGAGCACGTTCGAGCATGGGCATACTGGACATAAAATACCGGATTGTCCTTCGACTGCTCGGTGACTTTGCGGAAGTCGAAATCAAGCGGCGCATCGTTCTTGCGATAGACCATCATGAAACGAATCGGGTCGGCGCCAACTTCCTCGACCAGTTCTCTCAGGGTGACAAAGTCGCCCGAACGCTTCGACATCTTGACCGGCTCACCGGCACGGAAGAGCCGGACCAGCTGACAGAGTTTGACTTCGAGTTCGCCCTCGCCGCCGGTAATTGCCTTTACCGCTGAGCGCATGCGTTTGACATAGCCGCCGTGATCGGCACCCCAAACGTCGATCATATTTGAAAAGCCGCGTTGGTACTTATCGAAATGATAGGCGATGTCCGAGGCAAAATAAGTGTAGCTGCCGTCCGACTTCTTGAGCGGACGGTCGATGTCGTCGCCAAAATCCGACGATCTAAAGAGAACCTGTTCGCGGTCCTCCCAATCATCAGGCAGTTGTCCCTTGGGTGGCGGCAATTTTCCCTCATAGACGAGATTCCTGTCGGCAAGCCAGGTAATCACGTCGCCGACCCGGTCGCGCGCGCCTTCAATCAATGAGCGCTCGGAGAAGAACGCATCGTGGACAACGCCCAGCGTGGCAAGGTCGTCGCGGATCATGGTCATCATTGCCGCTATCGTGGTATCGCGGATGATCGGCAGCCAACGGGCCTCATCCGCGTCGAGAAATTCGCGACCATGTTCCCGCGCAAGGGCCGCACCAACCGGCTTAAGGTAGTCGCCGGGGTAAAGGCCTTCGGGGATCGCCCCGATATCCTCACCAAGTGCCTCGCGGTAGCGTAAAAAAGCGGACCGAGCGAGCACGTCGACCTGGGCTCCGGCGTCGTTGATGTAGTATTCTCGGGTTACGTGGTAGCCCACCATTTCCAGCAAATTCGCAAGCGAGTCACCGACAACCGCGCCACGACAATGGCCGATGTGAATCGGTCCCGTCGGGTTTGCCGAAACATATTCGACGTTGATTTTCTCGCCGGCTCCAGTCGTCGTTCGACCATAGCCATCTCCGGCATCGATCAACGCCTTGAGCGTCCGACGCCAGAATGCAGGTTTAAGCCGGAGATTGATGAAGCCAGGTCCGGCGACTTCCGCGGCTTCGACATCGCCGTCGCGCGCGAGACCAGCCGCGATCCGGGTGGCAAGCTCACGCGGCTTCAGCCCAAATGGCTTGGCCAGGACCATGGCCGCATTGGTGGCAAGGTCGCCATGTGAAGCATCGCGCGGCGGCTCGACGACAACCGCCTTGAGGTCGACACCCGGTTTCGCCACTGCGGCCGGGAAAATTCGTTCGACCGTATTCTTAACTTTATGTTCGAAATCATTGAAAATATTCATTGAGATGCCATGGTTCAACGAAGATTGTTGTACTTTGCGCGGCCTAACGTAATTCGTCATGCCCGTCAATTTTCTATCCGTTACATTGTCCCATTGATTCGCGCATGCCGCATGGCCCATAGGAATCTATGACGCGTTATTCGATATGACCAGCCGAGCCTGCCACACCGCAACGTCCCGAATGAGCTTCCACGGCCCGTAGGTTTGCTCGACTTGCCAAGACGCGCCGCGTAAGATTTCGGGTAAATCTTGACGCGACGCCCTGCAGTCGGGCGCACCAAATGCAAGCAACGAGGATAAACCCGATGGCGGAAACACTTGAACAATTGGCTCGAGATGTCCGAGAAACGCTATCCGCCGAGTCCGGTACAGGCGGGCTAAATAAAGTTCGCCAGAGATTGTCACAAGCGTTGCAAGACAAGGATTTCCTCGCGGGACTGCTTCCCGCGCGAGCCCCGGGTGCAATTCCGCGGGAGGTTCTCTATGAGGATCCTGAGCTTGGTTTTTGCATTTGCGGTCATGTTTACGATAGTGCCGCATTGGGCTCGCCACATGATCATGGATCGAGTTGGGCGATTTACGGCCAAGCCGACGGCATCACGGAAATGACCGAATGGACAATCGTTGAAAAGGGCAATGGGGATGCGCCCTCACTTGTTGTTCCAGCCGAGACCTACACGATGGAGCCGGGCGACGCGCGGTTATACGATGTTGGGGTTGTTCACTCGCCGAAGCGCGAACACCCGGTCAAACTTATCCGCATCGAAGGGACTAACCTCGACCACGTCGAACGCTCGAACATCAAGGCAAAATAGATCGTATTCTTGGTGCAACTATGGAGCTGGCGCCGGTACAATCTTGAATGAAGCGCGTTCCTGCTCGTCGAGTTGATCGATCAGGCCGAGCTCCCAGGCCAAATATTGGCGCGAATGAGCCGGATCGCCGAGATGGCGGCGATGGGTAAAGAACAGGAAATCTATGCACTCGGCGTCCGCTGGCAATTTCGGCGTCGCCACGACCGGAAAACCAGCCTCTCGCCAGGCCGCCATCCCACCTTCCAGCACACTGATATCCTCGATCCCGATCTCTCCAAGATCGATTGCGCAAAGCTCGGCGATATCCGGCCGGTCGGCGACCAAAACGACCTTCGCCGGAGGATTGTCGGCAAGCAAGGATAGGCGCGGGCGTATCGACCAGATCGCACTGGCGATATGTTCCTCGCGATAGACCATGCTCGGCCGCAAATCGATGATGTGAACCGTGTCTTGGCTGATGAGGGTTTGAAGTTCGGCGGCGACAATCTTGGGTAACTGTGGCGTCGGAGCCGGCGTCGAACTTCTCTTAAAGATTGCCTCGCCGACTTCACCGATTCTTCCAGCAAAGACATCGGCCTCGTGGCCAAGCTGGCGGAGCCATGCAGCAACTACCGGTGCCCGGATTAGCTCGTTGTCGGCGAGGACAATCCGCGCGCCTTTTACACCAACCCATTGATCTGTCGCCTGAATCAGTTGCCCGCCCGGCACATGGGTGAAATGTGGCGATCCATCGGTGCTGTATTCCTCCTCGGTGCGGATGTCGATCAGGTAAGTTGTCCGTGTTTCGTCCCTCACCGAGGCGGCGACCTCGTCTTCCTCCAGGAAGCGGGCGCCTCGCGATTCTGCCAGAGTCCGCGCGCGGGCGCGGCGGACATCGATTTCGGCGGGCTCGGCCAGCTCCCGATAGCGGCGCGAGGCACCTTTCTCGAGCTCAAGCCCGGAGAGAGACCAGCCTTGGGTCCCATTTTCCAAAGCGAAAACCGGATTGGCTATGCCGAGATCAATCAGGGTTTGCGCACCGACGATCGAGCGCGTTCGCCCGGCACAATTGACGATGATCGTTGTGCTCGGATCCGGCGCGATACTGTCAATCCGTAGCGCCAATTCACCATTCGGGCAGCAGACACCTCCAGGTATGTTCATTCTGTGGAATTCGCTAAAAGGTCGACCATCGACGATCATCAATTTCTCGCCGGCCGCCCTCATTGCCATGAGCTTCTCGGCGCTGATATGCGGCGTATGACGCTCACCTTCGACAAGTTCTGCCAGCGTCTTGCTCGGGACGTTGACCCCGGAGAAAAGCCTATGGCCAGCCCGCCGCCAGGCTGCCGCCCCACCTTCCAATACACAAGCGCTTCTATAGCCGAGCGCCTCGGCGCGGCCCGCCGCCCGCTCGGCGACGCCATCGCCACTGTCGTAGAGAACAATGCGTACGCCCGGATTTGGCACCAGTGCTGCCAGCCCCAACTCAAAAACGCTATAGGCCAGCGGCACGGCAAAGAACAAATGCCCTTCACCGTATTGTCCGTGCTCGCGGACATCGATGAGGGCAATTTCATCGCCGTCCGAAAGCCAAATCTTGAGCGTCCGGGCATCGACATAAATGGTCATTGAGCGAACCTTCGAATCAGTGCGCGGGCCACGCCGGCGAGCCGAGGTCGGCTCTCGACCCGAATAACCGCTGATATTCCGCCAACGCAAAGCGGTCGGTCATCCCAGCGAGAAAATCGGCAATTCTCCGTGCCCGTCCGGCATCGTCCACATTCTGTTCGCTACGCCATTCTTCGGGCAGGGCAGCGGCGTCGTGCCAATAGCGATCATAGAGCCGATCAACCACAGATTCGGCCCGCTCCATAACACTCATGACCCGATTGTGGCGGTAAACATTGGCTGTGAGGAACGCCTTGATGTTGCGGTCGCTATCGGCCATCTCCCGAGAAAAGCCGACGATAGGTCCATCGGCCCGCCGGATGTCGTCGGCGGTCGCCGGCAGAAGCAAAGCAAGCCGCCTGGAACTCTCAGCGATCACATCCTCGATCATGGCCGCAATCAGCCGGCGGATGAGTTCGAAGGCCCGCCGCTCGGCGTCGATAGCCGGATAATCCTCGTCGATGCGCTCAAGCAGCGCTGCCGGCAATTCAATTTCCGAAAGGCTCTCGAGGCTCAAGAGATTTGCCCGAATCCCGTCGTCAATATCGTGGGCGTCATAGGCGATGTCGTCGGCAATTGCGGCAACCTGCGCTTCGGCGCCGGCAAAACTCCAAAGCCAAAGGTCTTGTAGCTGGGCATACTCGGCGATAGCGAAAGGCAGAGTTTTTCCGGCATAGGGGCCAATTGGGTCGCCGGCGCGGTTGGCGACCGGCCCGTTATGCTTGACCAAACCCTCCAAGGTTTCCCACACCAGATTGAGCCCGTCGAAGCCCGGATAACGACGCTCAAGCCGGGTAACCACACGCAGGCTCTGGGCGTTGTGGTCGAATCCTCCGTTTTTCGCCATAGCCCTGTCGAGCGCCCGCTCGCCGGCATGACCGAAAGGCGGATGGCCGAGATCATGGGCAAGAGCCAGCGCCTCAGCCAGGTCCTCGTCGAGGCGGAGTGTTCGGGCGAGAGCCCTGGCGATCTGCGCGACTTCGATCGTGTGGGTCAGGCGGGTGCGATAATGATCACCCTCGTCATGAAGAAACACCTGGGTTTTTTCTTTCAACCGACGAAAACCGGTCGAATGAATGATGCGGTCTCGGTCGCGCTCGAAGTCGGTGCGTGTCGGGCTTGGATTTTCATGGTAAAGTCGACCGCGAGTCGCGGTTGGATTTGCCGCGTAAAGTGCACGCGGATTGCCGTCAATGCCGATTCTTTCGGTAACCATCATCTTGCTATGAGCTGCAACGCATTGACTTTGCAAGCCTAGTTCATAACTATTGAGCGGAATTTAATGCCAGTAAGTTGACAGTTTCGTTCGATTTCCTACGAGAACAAAATGGCTACACCGACGCCTAATGTGAACATTTCCGAGCGCGCGGCAAAGCAAATTGCCGGGATTCTTGCCTCCGAGCCCGGCGGCACCGCGCTCAGAATTAGCGTTTCGGGCGGCGGATGCTCCGGATTTCAATACGCATTCGACCTCGATACCACGCGTGCGCCCGATGATATGGTCATTGAACGCGAAGGCGCTACGGTAGTGATCGATACAGTCTCGTTACCTTATGTAGGCGGCTCTGTAATCGATTTCGTCGACGATCTGATCGGTCAGTCCTTCCAAATCAACAATCCCAACGCAACCGCATCGTGTGGCTGCGGCACTAGCTTTTCGATTTAGGCTTCGACGTGGCGAGCAAGACAGCAGCAGCGGCGAAACGGGCCACCAAACCGACCAAAAAAACCGCACGCGTTAGCCCCGCCAAGAAGTCGACGCCAGCTGTCGCGGCGAAGCCCGCGGCCCCTGCCAAAACGACCGCGGGCAAGAGTAAGCCTGCCGAACCGGCAAAGGCAGCTGGGGCCGCCAAGAAGGCAACGCCGGCAACCTCCCGAGCCAATCCGCGGGCTGGCAATATTGCCAGCAGTAATTTTGCTCTCGATAAGCTCCATCAAGTGGCACTGCAGGCGACAAACCTCGATGAAGCGGTGGATTTTTATCAGAACGTACTCGGACTTCGCTTCATTGCGCGCTACGATCCGCCCGGCTTGGCATTTTTCGACATGGGTGGATTCAGGCTACTGCTCTCGGCGACGGCATCGGAGGCAACACTCTATTTTCGTGTCGTCGATATCAATGGCGCCGTGAAAACACTCAAGAAACGCGGAGTAACCTTCCTCCAGCCGCCAGCGATGATTCACCGCGACGAGAACGGCGATTTTGGAAAAAAGGGCGGTGAGGAGTGGATGGCGTTCTTCAAGGATCCGAGCGGCAACGTACTTGCCTTGACCGAACGACGATAATCGCCTCTGCAATCTTTTATTGAAACGCCGTCTCCGCGAAACTCCTGAGTTTGCGCGAATGAAGGCGTTCATTCGCCATTGCCCGGAGCTTCTCCATCGCGCGGATGCCGATTTCAAGGTGCTGGCCGACCTGGCGACGATAGAATTCAGACGCCATGCCGGCCAGCTTCAATTCACCGTGCAGCGGTTTGTCGGAGACGCAGAGAAGCGTCCCGTAGGGTACGCGGAAGCGAAACCCGTTCGCGGCGATCGTTGCCGCCTCCATATCGAGTGCCACCGCACGAGATTGCGAGAACCTCTGGACCAGCTCAAGGTGATCACGCAGCTCCCAATTGCGATTGTCGATTGTTGCTACGGTGCCGGTGCGCATGATGCTTTTCAGTTCGAAGCCGGATAGGCCGGTGACTTCAGCAACCGCCTCCTCGAGCGCCACCTGGATTTCGGCAAGTGCCGGGATCGGGATCCATGTCGGAAGATCGGCGTCAAGCACGTGATCCTCTCGGACATAGCCATGCGCAAGGACATAGTCGCCAAGCGACTGCGTGTTCCTGAGACCGGCACAATGGCCAAGCATAAGCCAGGCGTGCGGCCGCAATACTGCGATATGATCGGTAATCGTCTTCGCATTTGACGGACCAACGCCGATATTGATCATGGTCAGGCCGCTGTGATCGGGACGGGTCATATGAAAAGCCGGCATCTGCGGTAGCCGCCCCGGCGCCGATCCAGCGATCGGGTGCTTGGCGCCGGCCGGTGTCACGACATTGCCGGGCTCAACGAAGCTATCGTAGCCATTGTCGCCAGCGGCCATTATCCGGCGCGCGCGCGCACAAAACTCATCGATATAGAACTGGTAGTTGGTGAAGATCACGAAGTTCTAGAAAAATTCCGGTGACGTCGCGGTGTAATGTGGCAGGCGGTGGAGCGAATAGTCGATCCGCGGCGCGGTGAAGGGCGCCAGCGGCATGGACCTTCCGGGTGCTGGTTGAAAAGTGCCGTTGACGATTGCATCGTCGGTAACCGCCAGGTCAGGAACATCGAAAATGTCACGCAGTGGCCGATCGATGCGGTGGGCGACCTCACTTTCGACATGAAGGCCGTCCTCGAGGGCGAAATGAAGCGGGATCGCCTTATCCGATACGCCAATTTCAACCGAGACGCCGTGATTGCGTAATAGCAGGCTCAATTGCTCGCGGAGATAAGTACGGAATTGGCGCGGTCGCGTGATCGTCGTCGAATAAACGCCGGGACCGGCGACGTGGCCATAGGACAGTCGCGAATCGATATGGGTGTATGTTGCCGTCTCTATTACAATCTCGGGATAATTGGCCCGTATCCGCCCGGGCAGGCTCTTGTTCTTGAGCAGCCGCGCAAACCGATTGCGAATAAAGGCGGTGTGACGATCATAAATCAGCTCAAGACGCGAGACGGCCGCCTCCGCGTCGTCAAAGCGCTTGCTTGCTATTTTCTTGGGCGTTTCTATTGGATTGGCGTTCGACTTCATAGCTGCCACCATTTCGGTGCGCGACTGTCCGCTTGCGTCCCCGTTTGGTCAAGCGCGCCGCGTTTCCGATCCCGGAATGCGGCGCGCTTGGGCCGATTATTTGAGGCTCGCGGTCAAACTGATCTTGACTGCTTTCAGAGCCTTGGATACCGGGCACCCAACTTTGGCGCCGTCAGCCGCCTTCTGGAATGCATCGGCGTCTATGCCCGGGACAACACCAACTGTATCCAGTTCGATTTCTGTAATCTCAAAACCCGCCTCGCCTTTTTCGATATGTACCTTCGCGGTCGTGGTTATGCTGGTTGGCGGTGTACCTGCACGGGTCAGCCCCCCTGACAGCGCCATCGAAAAACATCCGGCATGGGCCGCGCCGATCAATTCCTCGGGATTAGTCCCCTCACCGTCTTCAAAACGCGAGACAAACGAAAAGGGGCCATCATAGGCGCCTTTGCCCACCACCATATGGCCATCGCCCTCGGTAATACTGCCATTCCATTTCGCTGTTGAACTACGAACCGGCATAGAATCCTCCATTATTGACGTGAATGCTTTTTCTTTTTTCGCGACCGACCAACAAGGAGAACCCGCTTTCCGCTCCCCCTCGCCGCCATGACCGAGAAAAATCGAACAATCGCGCGAGTATCGAGCTGCCGTCGGAATCAAATTTGCGGGATCAGCGCAATAATGATGATAACCAGTTCGTAGCAGTTCGCATAGGTTCGCACGGGAGCAATTGATGAAGATCGCCACCTGGAACATTAACGGCGTGCGCGCCCGGATCGAAAGTGCCACGGCATGGCTGAAAGATGCCGCGCCCGACATATTATGTTTTCAGGAGATCAAGTCGGAGGATTCCGCATTTCCCCGCGAGGCCTTCGAGGACCTTGGCTACAATGTCGAAACTCATGGTCAAAAGGGCTTCAATGGGGTCGCTATCCTGTCAAAACGGCCCTTTGACGAGGTGTCGCGCGGGCTACCAGGGGATGACAGCGACATCCAGGCCCGTTTTATCGAAGTGGTTGTTTCGGTCGGCGGCGGCGCGCTCCGGGTCGTCTCGCTCTACCTGCCCAATGGCAATCCGGTGGGTACGGATAAATTCGCATATAAACTCGCCTGGATGGAGCGGCTCGAGGCCTATGCGAAAAAGCGACTGCGCGACGAGGAAGCCTTCGTCCTTGCCGGCGACTACAACGTCATTCCCGAGCCCGAGGACGCCAGAAATTTCGAAGCGTGGGCCGATGACGCGCTGGTCCAGCCCGAAACCCGGCGCGCCTATCGGCGCCTGGTAAATCTCGGTCTAACCGACGCTTTCCGGGCCTGCAATAGCGAAGCCGGTCAGTATACATTCTGGGACTATCAGGCCGGCGCCTGGCAAAAAAACAACGGCATACGCATCGACCATCAATTGCTTTCGCCTCAAGCCAGCGATCGCTTAGTGGCGACCACGATCGACAAGCGAACGCGGGCTTGGGAAAAACCTTCAGATCACGTGCCGGTTATTGTCGAACTCGATTTGTAGGGAGACTCCCGCAAAGTGTCGGCTGCCATGACAATTTGGCGCTCTCACCAAAAAAAGCCCCCGTAATGCCCGCGAACAGTCGTCAGTCTCGAGGATCCAGCGGTGACGAAGCTTTGCACCAGTTGATTGCGTGACATATACGGCGAGAAGATTTACCGGCTTGGCGCGTCGTTTTTCGCAAGCCAGTCCTCGGCAAGTGCGATTGCCGTCCGGCGTTGGCTTTCGCTCGCCATCGAATGGGCTTGTTCCTGCAGCTCAAAAATCCAACGCTGAGCCGGCTCAGCACGCCGGCGGGCAATCGAAAGATACATCAAGCCGGTAACCGGATCGCGCCTGAGGCCCTCGCCCTCGAATAATAAATGTCCAAGAAGCGCTTGCGCGCCGATATTGCCCTTGTCGGCGGAAAGCTTCGACCAACGCGCTGCTTGAAGCATATCGCGTTCGCCACCCTCACCTTCATAATACATGCGAGCAAGGTTGAGCTGAGCATCGGCATCACCGAAATGCGACGCGGCGTAATTGTAAATATGCCGGGCTCGACTATGATTCTGCGTGATATTGGTATCGGGTATGCCGTTCTTGTAGTAGGTGCCCAGAGCAACAAACGCGTTCGAGACGAAACGCGCGCTAGGTTCTAACGGGCTGTCGTCGGCATGCGCATCGGCGATTTCGCTGAAATATTCAAATGCCTTGTAGTCGTCGCGGGTAATCCCGTCACCTTCGGCATACATCCGGCCGAGCTTCCATTGGGCAATTGGATGACCCTGTTCGGCAGCATATCCAAGCGCTTCGGCGGCACTCGCCTTGTCGCCCTGACGATAGGCATCAAAGCCGAATGCAAACGCCTCGGCGGGCGGCGTTTCGGAGCTGGGAGCCTTAACCTCGAACGCCAAGGCTTGACCAACGAACCCGAGGACCGCGCACGCGACAACTGGGCGCAATGCATTAGATATCGGCATAGGTCTTCACTTCCGCGGCACCGCCGGGATGGGTGACGGCGCCATCTCGCGCCGGCCCGACACCTTGAGCATATTTCCAAATCGCGCCGCTGGTACTTGTCGTCGGACGCGCTTTCCAAGCCTTCCGCCGCTTCTTCAGTTCTTCATCAGTCAGTTGAACAGAAAGGGTTCCGGCGACAGCATCGATCTCAACGATATCGCCATCGTTGATAAGCGCGATCGGACCTCCAACCGCCGCTTCGGGTCCGACATGGCCAACGCAAAAGCCGCGCGTGCCGCCAGAGAACCGGCCGTCTGTGATCAAGGCGACTTTCTCACCAGCGCCCTGGCCATAAATGGCGGCGGTCGTCGACAACATCTCGCGCATACCAGGGCCGCCGCGCGGCCCTTCATAGCGCACGACAATGACATCGCCGTCCTTGTAGTCGCGCCGGCTCACGGCCTCGAAGCATTCTTCCTCGGAATCGAAACACCGCGCCGGCCCAGAGAAATTCAGGGTCTTGAGCCCGGCAACCTTAACAATCGCCCCTTCCGACGCCAGATTGCCGCGCAGTCCGACAACCCCGCCGGTCGGCGCAATCGGCTTGTCTGCTTGACGGATAACGTCCTGGTCCGGATTCCACTTAACGTTCTCCATATTCTCGGCAATGGTCCGGCCGGTCACGGTGAGGCAATCACCGTGCATGAACCCGTTGTCGAGAAGAGTCTTCATGAGAAGCGGTACGCCGCCGGCCTCGAACATATCCTTGGCGACATACCGGCCACCTGGTTTCAAATCGGCGATATAAGGGGTCCGCTTGAAGATTTCGGCAACATCGAAAAGATCGAACTTAATCCCGCATTCGTGCGCAATCGCGGGAAGATGCAAGGCCGCATTGGTCGACCCTCCGGAGGCGGCGACAACCGTAGCGGCGTTTTCAAGTGCCTTGAGGGTGACGATGTCGCGCGGCCGAATGTTGCGCGCCACCAGTTCCATGACCATCTCGCCGGCCGCCATGCAGAAGCGATCCCGGATTTCGTATGGCGCCGGCGCGCCAGCCGAGTAGGGCAGTGCCAGACCGATAGCCTCGGAAACGGTCGCCATCGTATTGGCGGTAAACTGACCGCCGCAGGCGCCGGCCGACGGGCAGGCAACCTGCTCCAAAGTATCGAGATCCTCGTTCGACATTTTGCCGACCGAGTGAAGGCCGACCGCCTCGAACACGTCAACCACCGTCACGTCCTTGCCCTTGAACGTGCCGGGCAGGATCGAGCCGCCATAGACGAAAACCGATGGCACATTTAAGCGGCACATCGCCATCATCATGCCGGGCAGCGATTTGTCGCAACCGGCCAGCCCGACAAGCGCATCGTAGCAATGGCCGCGCATCGTCAATTCGACAGAGTCGGCAATCACGTCACGCGACACAAGCGAGGCTTTCATGCCCTGGTGACCCATTGCAATGCCGTCGGTCACAGTGATCGTGCAAAACTCACGCGGCGTTCCGCTTGCCGCGGCTACCCCCTGCTTCACCGCCTGGGCCTGGCGCATCAAGGCAATATTGCAGGGTGCGGCCTCGTTCCAGCACGTCGCAACGCCGACAAACGGCTGATGGATCTGCTCAGGTGACAGCCCCATCGCATAATAATATGAGCGATGTGGAGCCCGCTGCGGCCCCTCGGTCACATGCCGGCTAGGCAGCTTCTTTTTGTCAATAATACGCACGTCCATACTGTCCTCATCAGGTTCAACCTGCCTTTTCACGCCAAATGGCTGGGTTGGCCGGCTCGCGACAATCTCCTTTTGCCGCCACTAGGCGCTGAATACACCTTTTATGCCAACACCTTAGTGCCGCTGTCAGGCCGCCTGATCGGTCAGCAATTTTGCGCCAGTTTATGGCTGAAAGGCGGCGGCGTACGCCTTTCCAACGCTCAGGGTCAACTTCCTTGAGCAGTGTTGCGAAGCTGCAACAGTCGGGCGCGGCGCGGCCGATAAATTAGCGTTACTCGTCTTTCCATTTGAGCGAACAGCCGACCGAGGGGATTTGCTCGGCCGGCCCCTTGCCGGTCGCTGCAATCAAGCGCATGGCATCGACCAATTCGCGCTTGGCGCCCGGCTGGGGCGGCGCTGTACGTCCCTTGTCGAGCCGCCCACGATACTCAATCGAGCCATTGACGTTGAGCCCAAAGAAGTCGGGCGTACACACAGCACCGTAGGCAGAAGCGACCGCCTGGCTTTCATCAAAAAGATACGGAAAAGGAAATCCGTGATGCGCCGCGAAAACCTTCATCTGCTCGAAAGAATCCTGCGGAAATGCTTCGACGTCATTGCTTGATATCGCGGCAAACCCGATACCGTCGTCAGCAAGCATCTTGGCGTCGGCAACGAGCCGGTCGGCGATGGCGCGCACATAGGGGCAATGATTGCAGATGAAAACGACAACGGTTCCATTGGCGCCGGAAACATCGACAAGGCGATAAGTCTTGCCGTCAATTCCCGGTAGGCTGAATTCGGGAGCGGCCATGCCTAACTCAACCGCCGACATTTGCAACGTCATCGGTCATTCCTTTCAAACGAAGATAAGCCCCGGCAATCGAGCATTGTGTTCGACGACGGATTTATTCCGCAGCGCGTGAGCGTTGACCAAACATAATTTTTTGCGCCTCTGCATCAGTTGCCAGGTCGATTTCAACAGGCGGTTTGACGGCCAGCCCCCGCTCGACCGCCGGCCGCGCTAAAATCCTGTCGATCCAGCTCTTCACCCGAGGAAACTCCTTGATATCAACGGCGCGCCGCTCTGGCGATCGCATCCAACAGAACGATGCGATATCGGCGATCGAATATTCATCGCAGATAAAGTCCCGTCCATTGAGCCGGTCCTCGACGATCCCAAATAGTCGGTGTGTTTCGTCAACGAAGCGCTTGATCGCGTAAGGATGTTTGTCGGCCGCATAGGTACGGAAGTGATTGTTATTGCCGAAAATAGGGCCAATATTTGCGACTTGCCATATAAGCCATTCCTCAACTTCGACCCGCCGTCTTTCGTCGGAAGTTGGATAGAGCTGGCCGAACTTGCGACCGAGATACATCATGATCGCGCCGGTTTCGAAAACCGAGATCGGTTTGCCATCCGGCCCCTCCGGATCGATGATCGCCGGGATCCGGTTGTTCGGTGAAATCTTCAGGAATTCAGGCTTGAATTGCTCGCCGCGACCGATAACCACGAAGTGGGTGTTGTAGGGTACGCCGATTTCCTCCAGCATGATGCTGACCTTGAAGCCATTGGGCGTCGTCCAAGTATGGAGTTCGATCGGTTTGTCTTGCTTGGTCATTTTCACACCTTTTTTGTTTTTTCTGCCTCTGTCAACGCGTCACGCCTGAACGGCATTGTACCGCTTTGCCGCGATTAATATGAGAATTTGTATATAAACAAACGACTGCAGTGCCAAAAACGGGTTATGGTCCCGAACGACAGAACAGAGTACGAACAAGCTCGCCTCGGCATCGGCCGCGTGTCAGACTGCAAAGCTGATTCGTCGCCCGAAAATCCCGACCGTTACGGAACTCATGCCAAAATCCGACGACCTCTTCGCCGCACTTGACGAGCGCGTCAACGACCTCAAGGAAATCGCGGAGACAGCCAAACGCGGAAAAGCAAGCCGCTTGAAGAAAGTTGTCGGCGGCAATGCCGAGAGCTATTCGGCGGCGGACATTGAGGTGTTGGAGGGGCTTGAGCCGGTCCGCCGCCGGCCGGGTATGTATATCGGCGGCACCGACGAGAAGGGTCTCCACCACTTATTCGCGGAAGTCATCGACAATTCGATGGACGAGGCCGTCGCCGGGCATGCAACCTGGATTGAAATCGACTTCGCAAAGGATGGCTTCGTCACAATTGCCGACAACGGGCGGGGCATTCCGGTCGATGCGCACCCGAAATTCAAGTCAAAGTCGGCCCTCGAAGTCATCATGACGACGCTGCATTCGGGCGGAAAGTTCGGCTCAAAGGTCTATGATACCTCGGGCGGGCTGCATGGCGTCGGCGTATCCGTTGTCAACGCTCTCAGCGAATCCGTCGAGGTCGAAGTTGCGCGCGGACGAAAACTGTACCGCCAGCGCTTCGCGCGCGGCGTGCCGACCGAGAAGCTGAAGGACCTCGGCGAGGTACACAATCGCCGAGGCACACGCATCCGCTTCAAGCCCGACCCGCAGATTTTCAAGTCGGTAACCTTCAAACCTGAGCGGCTCTTCGCCATGTCGCGGGCAAAGGCGTACCTGTTTGGCGGCGTCGAAATCCGCTGGTCAGTTGCGCCGGAACTCATTGCCGATACAGATGTCCCTGAGAAAGCGACCTTTCATTTTCCCGGCGGCCTGTCCGAATATCTTGCCGCCGAACTCGGCACGGCGCGGACGATCGCGCCTATATTTGCCGGTAAGACCGATAAGACGAGTGGCCATGGCGCGGTCGAATGGGCGATCGCCTGGTATCCGGGGGACGGCTTCATCCGCTCGTATTGCAACACGATTCCCACCGGCGACGGTGGCACGCACGAGACTGGAATCCGCAACGCATTGGTGCGCGGGCTCAAAGGGTTTGCCGAGCTATCCGGCAACAAACGCGCCAGCGTCATAACCGCCGACGATGTCATGACATCGGCTGGAGCATTCCTTTCGGTCTTTATCTGGGAGCCCGAATTCGTCGGCCAGACCAAGGACCGCCTTTCGACATCGGAGGCAACGCGGGTCGTCGAAAATGCCGTTCGAGACCCTTTCGACCATTGGCTCGCGGCATCGCCAATTCACGCCAATCAGCTCCTTGACTGGGTTATGGAGCGCGCCGAGGAACGGCTGCGCCGCCGGCGGGATAAAGAGATCAGCCGGCAGAACGCGACGCGCAAATTGCGCCTTCCCGGCAAGCTCGCCGATTGCACCGCGCGCGGGGCTTCGAACACCGAGATTTTCATAGTCGAGGGTGACTCGGCCGGCGGGTCGGCAAAACAGGCCCGCAACCGCGCGACACAGGCCGTGCTCCCTCTACGTGGAAAAATTCTCAATGTAGCCAATGCCGGGCGCGAAAAGCTCGCTCAAAACCAGCAACTTTCAGACCTCATTCAAGCGCTTGGTATCAGCCCGCGTGGCGGCTATCGCGATTCTGATCTGCGCTATGACCGGGTCATCATCATGACTGACGCCGATGTCGACGGGGCCCACATTGCGTCGCTGCTCATTACCTTCTTTTTCCGCGAGATACCCGAACTGATCCGCGAAGGTCATTTATTTCTTGCGGTTCCCCCGCTCTATCGATTGTCTCAGGGCGCCAAGGTCGCCTACGCTCGCGACGACGCACATCGCGAGGAACTCGAGAAGCGCGAATTCAGCGGCAAGGGCAAAATCGAAATTGGCCGTTTCAAAGGGCTTGGCGAAATGATGCCGGCTCAACTCAAGGAGACCACCATGGATCCGGCCAAGCGCACGCTTCTGCAGGTCGCGATCGTCGAGGATACTGAGACTGGAAAAGCGGTCGACTGCCTGATGGGCAATCGGCCGGAGGAGCGCTTTCGCTTCATCCAGGCGCGCGCCGAGTTTGCACAAGACCTGGACATATAATTACTTACGATTTTCCCAAATTCGTTGGTCTATTTTACGAGGGGTGGACCCACGGGCGCTTTTGCGTATGTTTCGCCGCAGCGGCTCGTTGAGGGGTTCTCATAGTGTTGAAGTATGCATTTCTAGTATGCGTTGCTGTGGCTACGACATTCGCGTCACCGGCGTTTTCGGATACCATTTCGAGCGGCACCGCAGCCATGTCCGACGATTTTCATGATATTCGCTATAGCGGCACTTGGAATCGCGACGGTCGCAGCGGCGTTTATCGTATCGTTGTTGAGAACGGCGACAGCGCCGCGGCCGCTGACAGGCTATTCGTACAATGGATGACCCAAGATAATTCCGGCCAAGAGACCGTCGAGAACTCAATTGAAATCAGCGAAATCGCTGCGTGGGGCCTCGATATTGTCGACTATGTGTCGGAGTCGGACAGCGAAGGTCTGGTGCTGTTTATCGACGTCATTAATCCCCGAACCAACTTTGGAGAAGAGTACGAATTGTTTGTATTCGGCCCCAACGAATACCGTCTTGGCACTTCGACAAACTAAATCCATTCGGCTGGCAGAACTGCCGCCTCTCTCCCATGTTTAATTTGGCCAGGTCCGGTTGATGACGAGAGGGCGGGAAATATTTACCGTGCTTGCGACAAATTTGTATCGAATTGGCGGAAATCATTGACAAAGCTGTTATCGTCCGTATGTTTCGCTCGATTAGTAATGGCGGTCCAATCAGCAGAACGTTTTGTCTCGACCGCGACTAACGGCCCACGAATTACCCCGATATGACCTTTTCAGAACTGGGACTGAGCTCCAAAGTCCTCACCTCCGTGGAGGCGAGTGGCTACACCACGCCTACGCCCATACAGGCGCAGGCAATCCCTCATGTAATCGCCGGCCGCGACGTGGTTGGCATCGCCCAGACGGGGACCGGCAAAACCGCCTCCTTCGTCCTGCCAATGCTTACGCGCCTCGAAAAAGGCCGGGCTCGGGCTCGCATGCCGAGGACGCTCATCCTTGAACCGACCCGCGAACTCGCCGCCCAGGTCGAGGAGAATTTTACGCGTTATGGTCAGAACCATAAGCTAAACGTTGCACTCATTATCGGTGGCGTGTCTTTCGACGACCAGATCAAAAAACTCGATCGCGGCGTGGACATACTGATCGCAACGCCGGGCCGCCTTCTCGATCTTTTCGAGCGCGGCAAGATTCTCATGAACGGCGTTGAGATACTGGTCATTGACGAAGCCGACCGGATGCTCGACATGGGCTTCATCCCCGACATCGAACGTATCTGCAAGCTTCTGCCCTTCACGCGGCAAACACTATTTTTCTCGGCGACTATGCCTCCGGAAATCCAGCGCCTCGCCGATCAGTTCCTGTCCAATCCGGTTCGCGTCGAGGCTTCAAGACCGGCGACCGCAGCCGCCACGATAAAACAACAATTGGCGAATTCGGGCCGGGAGCCCGTCGACAAGCGAGCCGTGTTGCGTGCCCTTATCCGCGGCGCCGACGATTTCAAAAACGCCATTATTTTCTGCAATCGCAAACGCGACATCGCCACACTACAGCGTTCGCTTGCCAAACACGGCTTCAACGCCGGCGCCCTGCACGGCGACATGGATCAGCGCTCGCGAACCCAGACCCTGGACAATTTCCGCACCGAAGAACTGACGATCCTGGTTGCCAGCGATGTGGCAGCGCGCGGCCTCGATATCCCGGCTGTCAGCCATATTTTCAATTTCGACGTACCGACCCATGCCGATGACTACATTCATCGCATTGGACGGACCGGTCGTGCCGGGCTGACCGGTACGGCGATCACAATTGCAACGCCGATCGAACAGAAATATGTCGCCGCGATCGAAAATCTGACCGGTCAGAAAATCGACGAAATAGTCGTTAAGTCAGCGGACGAGCGCGCCGCCTCGTTCAACAAAGGGCGCGCTGAACGCGCGCAAAAGCAGAGCGCCGATAATCGCCAGCCCGAGAAACAATCGTCCGGGGATCGGCCTACCCGCGAAATCGAAGAGAAGCGAACTCCGCCTCGTCAAAGAGACCGGCAACAGCAGAAGACACGTAATCGCGAGCCGGACGACGGGCAAGTGGTGGTCGGTCTTGGTGACCACGTCCCCAGCTTTCTGCTTCGTCGTACCCGCATGCCATCCGGGTCGTCATAGACACAAAGCCATTCAGGCGTTGATCTTTCGCTTCGCCGGGCGCCTCTTCTTTTTCGGATTTTCCTCTTTGGCCCGCTGAGCCACCGCAAATGCGTTTAGCGCCCAGCGTCGGAAATCATCGGGCTCGTCGTAAAGGCGTTCCGGAAGACGCCAATATGGCATGACGTGCGGTCTGTTCTTGCCATCGTAAACGAACGGCCCACAGCTCTCGGCTTTGAAATCGATCGAGCTGCTTTCATCAGCCCTGAGATAAAGCGTGTCATCGGCAACAAGGGCAAACATGATGCCCAGGCGAAATATGCCAATCCCACCGAACATTTTCCGGAAGCTGACGCCTTCGACCGGCTCAAACAACTCGACAAGGAGATCCTGAAATCCTTCGGCCATCGATCCCCCTATTCAGCCATATCGACAGCGCAAAATGCTGGAACGACGCAAAGCGGCGAATACAACGCTCCACCACCGACGCGGGCCGAATGCACGATCAAGAAGCCCAAGCAAGGCGCCACCCATGCCGATGTTGCGCCTAAGGAAGAGGGCCTTTGCACCATGGTACTATCGCTCTTTTGCGGTCTCGGCCCCTCGGAAGTTTACGATGCTTCAGAATGAAACGGCGCGGTATCGGCCGGCTTCAGCATGACCGACTCACCGCAGCCGCATGAAGAAACCTCATTCGGGTTCTGAAAAATAAAGCCAGAACGAAGCTTTGTGCGCTCGTAGTCCATGGTACTGCCGAGCAGAAACATAACCGCTTTGGGATCGACGTATACGTCGACGCCGTGCGCACTAACCAGATCGTCCGCCTTGTCGGGTGTCTCAACCGGCTCAAGCGTATAGGCCATCCCGGCACAGCCGGCGTTTTTGACGCCGACGCGCACGCCGTGCAGCGACTTCTCATTGCTGGCGATCAACTCACGAATACGCTCCGCGGCACGCTCGGTGAGATTCATCACCGCCGGACGAGGACGTGGATTTGCCATTCGCTTGCTTCCTCTCGGGGCCGGATCAACGCCGGCGGGTCGCTCTGTCATCTAAATTGGGCTAATTGTCGACCGGGACAAGAGCACTAAGCCGCATTGTCAGGTTTAGCGACCTGAACGTCATCACCTTCAACGCGAACCTCGTATACCGCGATCGGCTCGTCGGTGACGCCGTCAATGACTTCGCCCGTGCGAACATTAAACCGGGTGAAATGCCAAGGGCAGGTCAGGACATTGCCCTCCAGCTCGCCATCCTCGAGCGGGGCTTCCTCGTGCGGACAAATATTGCTGAACGCACAAAACTGACCGTCGATATTGGCGACAATAACCTCACTACCGTCAAGGTCGACCAGCTTCATTTCGCCCGATGGCAAATCCGTAACCTTCAAAGCGTTCGAAAAATCCGTCATTGCCGTGACCTCCTGGACCGGTTGTTGGTCCGCTTAATCGTTTCAGTACCAATCCAACGCGACGCGCGCCTCATCAGACATATGCTCGGGCGTCCACGGCGGGTCGAAGACCATATTCACCGTGACGTTTGCGACCCCCGGCACCAGGCTGACAGCATTCTCCACCCAGCCCGGCATTTCGCCGGCGACGGGGCAACCGGGTGCGGTCAATGTCATGTCGACATCAATATTGCGATCATCGTCGACATCGACCCGATAGATTAGTCCCAGTTCGTAAATATCCGATGGGATCTCAGGGTCATAGACCGATTTTAGCGCGGCGATGATGTCCTGCGTCAGCCGCTCCAACTCATCAGGCGGGATCGCCGATCCCGTCGCATTCGGTTCCGTGCGGGCGCTCGCATCAGGCGCTTCCAACGAATTATCGGTAATGGTCGTGTCGTTCATGGCACTGGCTCAGGTAAAAAACTCATGGGCTTTACGCAACGCGTCAGCAAGGCGATCGACTTCCTCGATCGTATTGTAAAGGCCGAAGGAGGCGCGGCAAGTGGCCGTAACGCCATATCGGGCGAGCAACGGCTGCGCGCAATGGGTACCAGCCCGCACCGCGACACCTGCCCGGTCGATAATTGTCGAAATATCGTGCGGGTGGGCGCCGGCCATGTTGAAGGCGACAATGGCCCCCCTACCCTCGGCTGTTCCATAAATCGTCAGGCTGTTGATCCGAGACAAGCTTTCAAAAGCATAGTCGCGAAGGCGAGACTCATGCGCCGCGATCCGCTCTCGGCCAATCCCCTCCATATAGTCAAGTGCCGCACCGAGACCGATCGCCTGGACAATCGGCGGCGTGCCGGCTTCGAAGCGATGCGGCGGATCGGCATAGGTGACCTCGGCCTCGCTGACATCACTAATCATCTCGCCGCCACCCAGGAAGGGCGGCATCGCCTTGAGATGCTCCCGTTTTGCATAGAGGGCGCCGATACCGGTCGGGCCGTAAACCTTGTGTCCGGTAAATGCATAGAAATCACAATCGAGATCCCGCACGTCGACCGGCAAATGCACGGCTGCCTGACTACCGTCAACCATCACCGGTATGCCGCGCGCATGGGCGATCCGGCAAACCTCCTTGATCGGGACGACTGTACCGAGCACGTTCGACATTTGGGTAATCGCGACAATCTTGGTTCGCTCGGTCAATAACTTCTCGAATTCGTCAATCAGGAACGTCCCGTCATCGGCGACAGGCGCCCATTTGATGACCGCGCCATTACGCTCGCGATGGTAATGCCATGGTACGATGTTGGAGTGGTGCTCCATAATCGAAAGAACGATTTCGTCGCCTTCGCCGATCGCCATCCGCCCATAAGAGTCGGCGACAAGATTCATCGCCTCCGTCGCGTTGCGCGTAAAAATGATCTCGTCGGGATGCGCCGCATTGAGAAATCGTCGCGTTGTCTCGCGCGCCGCTTCGTAGCGCTCGGTCGCGGCATTGGAGAGGAAATGCAGGCCACGATGAACGTTAGCGTATTCATCGCTATAGGCGCGCGTGATCGCCTCGATCACAGCCCTTGGCTTTTGTGCGGAGGCGCCATTGTCAAGATAGGTCAGCGGCTTGCCGTAGACGGTTTTCGACAGAATCGGAAAATCGCCGCGTATCGCCTCGACATCGTAGGGAATGTCTATCGTGTTCGCCGGCGCGTTCATGCCGCCGTCGCTCCGCGCGTTTGAATGCGCGCGTTTAGCCATGCCGAAATCGTCCCCTTCAACGCATCGCCAATGGCGTTGTCACCAATAGCGTCGACCGCGTCGGCGAGAAACGCCTCAATCAAAAGGCGCTCGGCTTCGCGGCGGGGAATTCCGCGCGCCATCAGGTAAAAAAGCATATTGGAATCAATCTGTCCCGACGTTGCGCCGTGGCCGCAGATCACGTCATCGGCAAAAATTTCAAGCTCCGGCTTGGCTGCCATCTCCGCCTCTTCTGACAGGAGAAGCGCCTGGCTCATCATTTTACCGCTGGTCTTCTGGGCGTCGGGGCGCACGATGATCTTGCCTTGAAAGACGCCCTTGGCCCGATCGTCGACAATGGCCTTGAACAATTCGGCGCTCCGGCAATGGGGCACAGCATGATCGACCACCAGTGTTTGATCGATATGGCGGCTGCCATGCAGCATCGAAACGCCAAAGATTTCGGCTTCGGAATGCTCGCCGGCGAAACTTAGGAATGACTGATTTCGTGAAAAACCGCCGCCAGCCTCGACACTGAGATGTTTCAATTGTGCATTGCCGGCGAGGCGGATGAGGTTGGTCGCGATATGAGTTGCCCCGAAATCAATTGCCTGCAGTCGGGCAATTGTCAGCTTTGCGCCATCACCAACGCGATGCTCGGTGACCAGATTGATTTCTGATCCCGCTGCACCACCAAAGGAGGCTTCGAGAATCGTCGCCTCGACGCCATCGCCGACGACAACACGATTTCGCGTATGGACGGCCGAGGCGACGCCGGTGGCAATGTGCAGAATTTCAATCGGCTTCGACAGGCGTGAGCCCGTGGCAATCACGATGTGGACGCCTTCAACGACAAAAGCAGTGTTGAGAGCAATGGCGACGTCGTCGGCGGCGATATCCGGCACGGCCAGAAGATCGGCGGCTTCGGCACTCTCCGTCGCAAGCCGATCCGAAAGCGCGGATACTTCAACGCCTTCTGATGAGAGCGCCGCACGATCCGACAAACTTGGATCGAAGTATCCGTCGACAAATACCAGTCGATAACGATCAAGCCCGGTAAAAGCATCCTTCGCCGCATCGAGCGCCCCCGCCGAGGCATCAGCGTTTGGCTTCCCGGCAAGCGGTACAATTTTCTTCAGGCGCGCGCGCAGATCGGAATATTTCCACGCTTCGATCCGGCGTTGCGGCAGCCCCTGCCGTTCGAAGATTGAAAACGCCTCGGCGCGAAGCGCCTTAACCGCGGCCGTCCCCGGCAGGCGATCTTGAACCGCACCGAAACGCTCGATCATTTCGGCCTCGGCCGGCGTGCGGAATGCTCCTGACAGTGCGTTCATTTGGCTTACGCCGCCTCGGTCTCGAATTCGCCATAGCCCTTCTCTTCGAGTTCGAGGGCAAGTTCCTTGCCGCCGGAACGCACGATGCGACCGGCCGAGAGTACGTGGACGAAGTCGGGAACAATGTGATTGAGAAGACGCTGATAATGGGTGATGACCAACATCGAGCGTTCGGGCGAGCGCAGCGTGTTGACGCCGTCGGAAACGATCCGCAGCGCGTCGATATCAAGACCTGAATCGGTTTCGTCCATCACGCAGAATTTCGGTTCCAAGAGAGCCATCTGCATGATCTCATTGCGCTTCTTCTCGCCGCCCGAAAAGCCGACATTAAGCGGCCGGCGCAACATCTCCTGCGTCACGTTAAGGCGGCCGGAAACCTCCTTTACCCTTCGCATGAAGTCGGGCGTTGAAAGCTCCGTAAGGCCCTTTTTCTTGCGCTGGGCGTTGAGCGCGGACTTCAAAAAGGTCATTGTCGCAACGCCGGGTATCTCGATCGGATACTGGAAGGCCAGGAAAACGCCGGCACTTGCCCGCTCGTCCGGCTCCATGCCGAGCAGATCTTCGCCCATGAATCGGATCGAACCCTCGGTAATGTCGTAGCCATCGCGGCCGGCGATCACATAGGCGAGCGTCGACTTGCCCGAACCGTTCGGCCCCATGATGGCGTGAATTTCTCCCGTTTCGACTTTCAGGTCGATGCCACGCAGAATCTCACGATCCTCGACCGAGACATGCAGGTTCTTGATTTCGAGAAGGCTCATCTAACTAGTACCCGGTTTGTGGTCGTCGCCCGAGCGGCAGCGCCATCCCACTTTTTTGGTGTCAACTTGGTCATCAGCCGACGCTCCCCTCAAGGCTGACGCCGATCAGCTTCTGCGCCTCGACGGCGAATTCCATGGGCAATTGCTGAATGACATCCTTGACGAAACCATTGACCACAAGGGCGATGGCCTCTTCGTCGTCAAGACCGCGGCTACGGCAGTAAAACAGCATATCGTCGGAGATCTTCGAGGTTGTCGCCTCATGCTCGAATGTGGCGCTTGAATTGCGTGCCTCGATGTAAGGCACCGTATGGGCACCGCACTTGTCACCAATCAGAAGGGAATCGCAATTCGTGTAGTTGCGTGCCCCGCTCGCCTTGCGATGTGCCGAGACCAGACCGCGATAGGTATTATTCGAGAACCCAGCGGCAATGCCCTTGGAAATGATTTTGCTGCGCGTGTTCTTTCCAAGATGCGTCATCTTGGTGCCGGAATCGATCTGCTGGTGGCCGTTCGAGACGGCGATTGAATAAAACTCGCCGGTCGAATCGTCGCCACGCAGGATGCAGCTCGGATATTTCCAGGTGATGGCGGAGCCGGTCTCGACCTGTGTCCAGGAAATCTTTGAGCGGTGGCCACGGCAGTCGCCCCGCTTGGTAACGAAATTATAGATGCCGCCTTTGCCCGAGGCATCGCCCGGATACCAGTTCTGCACGGTCGAATATTTAATCTCGGCATCGTCGAGCGCGATCAACTCGACGACCGCGGCGTGAAGCTGGTTCTCATCGCGCATCGGCGCCGTGCAGCCTTCGAGATACGACACGTAAGCGCCCTTCTCGGCGATGATCAGGGTCCGCTCGAACTGGCCGGTATTAGGCTCGTTGATACGGAAGTAAGTCGACAATTCCATCGGGCATCGCACGCCCTCGGGAACGAACACGAAGGACCCGTCGGAGAATACCGCCGAGTTCAATGTCGCATAGAAATTGTCGGTCACCGGCACGACCGATCCGAGATACTTTCTGACGATGTCGGGGTGGTTACGTATCGCCTCGGAGATCGAACAGAAGATGACACCGGCCTTGGCCAGCTCCTCCTTGAATGTCGTCACCACCGACACGGAATCGAACACCGCGTCAACCGCTACCCGCGCGCCCTCGACACCGGCCAGCACCTCGCGCTCGCGCAGTGGAATGCCAAGTTTCTCGTAGGTGGCGAGGAGTTCCGGATCGACCTCGTCGAGGCTCTTCGGTCCCGGAGTCGTTTTTGGCGCCGCGTAATAATAGATGTCCTGAAAATCAATCTCTGGATATGAGACCTTCGCCCATGTCGGCTCGCTCATGGTCAACCAGCGGCGATAGGCATCAAGCCGCCAGTCGAGCATCCAGTCCGGCTCGTCTTTCTTTTGCGAAATGAAGCGAACGGTGTCTTCGCTGAGACCCTTGGCGGCCTTTTCGGACTCGATGTCCGTGACGAAGCCATATTTATACTGATCGACGTCGAGCCGGCGAACCGTCTCGACCGTCTCGCTAACGGCAGGCATCTGTTACTCCATCCACAGCGGTTTCAAGGACCGCGGGTCGAGTTCGACGGTTTTCAAGCCGCCTGTATTTCACCCGGTGCGATACGCTTTAGCACGTCGCGCCAAGCCCTTGCGAATATATCTATGTCGGATTTGGTTGATTCCCAACCCAAACTTATTCGGATAGCCGCCTGGGCAAGCGCCGGCGGAGCACCCATTGCGGCAAGAACGTGGCTTGGGCCAACCTTGCCAGAGGAACATGCAGAGCCGGACGATACCGCGACACCGGCCAAATCAAGAGCAATTACAAGGGTTTCCGCGGAAGTTCCGGCGACCGCGACGCAGAGCGTCTGGGGCAATCGGATCGCGCCGGCGCCAAATATGGTTACGGGCCGACCACCTGACGCGATGACGGCTGCGACTTCATCGCGCAGCACAGACCAGCCATGCGCATTCTTGAGATCGGCGAGGGCCAAATTCGCCGCCACCCCGAATCCGGCAATCGCGGCCACATTTTCCGTGCCGGCGCGGCTCCGCCTTTCCTGAGTGCCACCGCTCAATACCGGCGAGAAAGTCAGATCTTCATTCGATCTTACGATTGCGCCGGCGCCCAACGGGCCTCCAATCTTATGGGCTGAAATGGTCAACACGTCGACGCCCAACGCCTTTACGTCGACCGGAACGCGCCCGACCGCCTGGATCGCGTCAGCGTGGACAAGTGCGCCTGCCGTATGAGCGATCTCGGCAATCTCGGCAATTGGTTGGATTACGCCAGTCTCGTTGTTCGCGAGCATTATCGAGACGAGGGTCCGATCGCCCTCGGCGGCAAGCGATGAGCGCAACCCATCGAGATCGGTAACCCCGTCACCATCGACCGGAATTTGATGGATGTGCTCGGCTGGAAAACGTCCGCCGGCAAGAACAGACGGGTGCTCGGTAGAGCCAACCAGCAAGCGATCAAAATTGCGCGGCTTGCCGGCGCGTGTCCAACTCGGCGTAAGCACCGTGTTGTTGGCTTCCGTGCCGCCGCTGGTGAATGTAACAAGCTCGGGATCACCTTCGACTAGGCGGGCGATTTCCACCCTTGCCGCCTCGACCCGCGCCCGCGCCGCTCGGCCTTCTCCATGCACGGAAGACGCGTTGCCAACCGCATCGAGTGCATACAGCATCGCCGCGCGTGCTTCCGGCCGCAAGGGGGCGGTGGCATTGTAATCGAAATATAGGCGTGGCTTCTTCAAAGTGTTTCCGCCGGTTCGGCCGCTACAATTTCAGTTTGCGTGATTTTACGACCGGTACCCTATTGTAGCAATCCGGTATCCGGATTAGCTGCTAACCGGCAATCACAAGATCCAGGACCGCGCCGTAGTGGACGGACGCCGCGATCAGTACGAAGCCGTGCCAGATGGCATTTTGAAAATGCAGCCGCCGCCATACGTGGAAGACCGTCCCAATCGTGTAGAGTACGCCGCCGATCGCCAGCAGGACGATAACCGTCGGATCGAGAGCATCGATGAAAGGCCCGGCCGCGACAACACCAACCCAGCCGAGCGCCAGATAGATAGGCAGAGAATAGAATTCGAGCCGTTGGGGCAGGAAGACTTTCAAACTAAAACCGAGGAGCGCGACCGCCCAGACAAACGAAATCAGGCTGATTTCCCAGGCGCCTTCAAGCCCAAGAATTGTAATGGGGGTGTAGGTGCCGGCGATCATGATGAAAATCACCGCCTGGTCGAATCGGCGGAGCAGATCGCGATGCCCGCTTTTTCGGGCGAGGTTGTAGGCTGCCGAGAAGCCTAGCATGGCCAGCAATCCTGCGGCGTATATCGACGCGGCGACCAATTCGACGAGGCCACTGCCCAGTGCGACCATGGCGATCAACACGATTACGCCGGCAATCGCCGCGAGAAGACCGATAGCGTGAACGACGCCGTCGGCGGCAATTTCTCGTCTGCTCGGCTCGCGCGGCTTTGTCTTGACCCGATCTGTCATCGCGATGACGTCTGTCCTCGACAATGTTCGCGCTCAAATTCCGCCTCAATGACGGCGATCAAATGGCCGGACCGAGTGGCACGAACCGGCAAGGCACAACTTCTCCGGCAGGCCGCCACAAACAGCATCGGCAAATCACCTTCCTTGAAATTCCCTCCGTAGTTGGCGATATGATGCTTACCCACTCCCCAGTGACCGGTACTATAAAAAAATATAGAGCTTTTTGCAGTCGGTTTATGGCAAACCGTCACTCACCCCACATCGCTCACCCCCAAAAAGGTCGGCTCAACCATGCCTGAAGTTATTTTTACCGGTCCGTCCGGCCGCCTGGAAGGCCGCTTCCAGCCGGCGAAACAAAAAAACGGCCCGATCGCAATTATCCTGCATCCCCATCCCCAGTTTGGGGGCACAATGAATAATCAGATCGCCTACCAGCTATTCTATATGTTCACGAAACGCGGCTTCGCGGTGCTTCGCTTCAATTTCCGTGGTGTCGGGCGCAGCCAGGGCGAGTTTGACCACGGATCGGGCGAACTTTCCGACGCCGCCGCAGCGCTCGACTGGGTTCAATCGATACACCCCGACGCGCGCAGTTGTTGGATTGCAGGCTTCTCGTTCGGAGCGTGGATCGGAATGCAGCTTCTGATGCGCCGGCCGGAGATCGAGGGATTCATCTCGATCGCGCCGCCGGCGAACCTTCACGATTTCAGTTTCCTGGCCCCCTGCCCGTCTTCCGGTCTGATCATCCACGGCGAGTTGGACAAGGTCGTGCCGCCCAAGGACGTTCAGGTGCTCGTCGATAAACTCAAGACCCAGAAGGGCATAACCATCGACCAGCAAATCGTCCCCGGCGCCAACCATTTTTTCGAGACCGGATTCGACGAACTGATGGCAACCTGCAGCGACTATCTCGAAATGCGCCTGGCCATGGAAAGCGCCGCTTAGCGACGTTCCTGGTCAATGCCGTCATCCTTCGGGTCTTTTTTCGCAGTCTGTGTGCGCCAGCGCGCCCGGAGCTCGCGGAAATAGCGCATTATTTCGCGCGGGCTTTGAAACAGAGGAATTTGCGGCTTCTTGGGACTGTCCGGCTCGACCGACAGCCCGACTTCCTCGATCTCGTGCTCCTCACTCACCCCGCGAACGATGATGTCGACCGGACCGAGCGAAATGCGGTCGCCCTGCTCGACATCACCGGCCAGTTCGCGCCGGAGGAATTGCCGCACGGTCATATCCATGGCGTCAGCTGGAACGACGGCACCGTAGGCAATCGCAATATCTCCAAGCAGTGCCTCTCCCTCAATCATGAATTGCCCATAAAGCGCCGGATCGCTCGCCCGCTCGGCCGGCCCCGCAAACAGATGATCGAGAAGTTCGATATAGACGGTGGCAGTCAGAATATAGATTTTATCGCCCGATTGTGGCCGGCCAGACGTATGCGGGGTCAGCGAACGTCCATCCCGTACTATCAATGATGGCCGCGCCCAACGCGGAATTCTCTCCCCCTTAGCGACAGGGGATTCGGGGTGGACGGTATAAGCAACAACTTCATGGTCGCCACTGCCGGGTAGTTCCAGTTCGATACGATCGATGGGTCCGTGCCGCGCCGGCACGATCAATCCAAGCCAGCGCGCCACCGGCTTGATCGACCAGCCCTGAACGACAAGCGACGCTATCACCACGATGAACGTTATGTTGAAGATATCAGGACCAACCGCGATCCCGCCCAATATCGGGACGATCGACAAAAGAATCGAAGTACCGCCGCGCAGGCCGACCCAGGAGATAAATGCCATTTCGCGCCGGCTAGTGCCGAAGGGCATCAAGCAAAGCCAGATGGCCAACGGCCGAGCGAAGAAAATAAGGACCAGCGATAATGCTATTGTCGGAAGCGCCAGCACGGCAAATTGCGAGGGCGTCGCCAGAAGCCCAAGCAGAACAAACATGGCGATCTGAGCGAGCCACGTAACACCGGTCGAGAACCGGCGAAGCGAAATCTGGTGCCGTATTCCGGCATTACCGGCCCACAGCCCGGCAACATAGACCGCGAGAAAGCCACTACCGCCGGCAAGACCGGTAAACCCAAACAGGCTGAGAGCGAATGCGAGCACCAGGATCGGATATAGCCCGGGCTCAAAATCGGTTCGATTGACGAGTTGAACGAGGACGGCCCCGCCGATCAGCCCGAACAGCGATCCCAAGCCGATCTGCATGACAAATTGCATGATGAAATCGGTCGTCGTCTGACCGTCGCTCGAACCCGCGCCGATCAATCCGACAAGAGCAACGCTCAGAAAGATCGCCATCGGGTCGTTCGAACCCGACTCGACCTCCAGCGTTGCGCGTACCCGTTCGCGGATATTTATGCCGCCGATCCTGAGAAGCAGAAAGACGGCGGCGGCATCGGTGGGGCTGACAATTGCGCCGACCAGAAGGCTCTCAAGCCATCCAAAACCAAAAATGAACCGGACCGCGACAGCGACGATCAGCATCGTAAGGACGACGCCGACAGTCGACAGAACCAGCGCCTGACCCGCGGCGTCGCGCAAGGTCCGCTTGCGGGTCTCGAACCCAGCGTCGAACAGTATCAACGCCAGCGCCATCGAACCTATCAAGAGTGCAATCGAGCTGTCGTCGAAATCGATGCCGCCGGGACCTTCTTCACCGGCGATTAGGCCGACCAGTAGAAACACAAGCAGCAATGGCGCGCCAAAACGAAAACTCAATAGACTGGTGAATATCGCCACTATGACAAGCAGCGAACCGATCATGACACCGAGGTAAATCGGCTCGAACAACAAACTCCGGTCCTTCCCCTAGTTGCCTTTCTACCCCTCGAATGGGCGAACTATTGTCTCCGCACCGACACCCGCATGCCTATGGTTTCAAAGTCGATACAAGAACTCAATTATTTGGCTCTAAAAGCAACCGGAAAGAAAACGCCGCGGCGCCGCTCTACGGCTGGACAAGGACCCCACCTGGCATTGGCTTTGAGACACCGGTCGTCTCAGGGTAACTGAGCGGGAGTCCTGAAAGACTGCGCGCGGCAAGATAGGCAAATGCCTGAGCCTCGATGAAGTCGCCATTCCAACCGAGGTCGGAGGCCTTGAGCGGAGACTTTCCCGCCGCTTCGCCAAGCGCTGCCATGATCACTGGATTGTGCATCCCACCACCGGCAACGACAATTGTCTCGGCACCGCCGGTGACAGCGATCGCCGCGGCAATCGTCGAGGCAGTGAAAGCGGCAAGCGTTGCAGCGCCGTCTTGATCTGAAAGCCCATCGACCGGGCCTTGCGAGAAAGCGTCGCGATCAAGCGACTTCGGAATAGGCTCATCAAACCACGGATCCGCCATCAGGGCCGACAAAGCCACCTTGTCGACGGTTCCGCGCGCGCCTAGCGCGCCGTCGCGATCAAATGCGGCGCCGGTTCGCGCCTGCACGAAATCGTCGATAAGCGCGTTGCCCGGCCCAGTATCGGCAGCCAGAATTGATCCATCGGCGTCAATTCGCGTGATATTGGCGACACCACCAATATTGATGACCGCTACAGAATTCTCGATACCGGCACGGGCAACCAATGCGCGATGATAGACGGGAACAAAGGGCGCTCCCTGACCACCCCCCTCTACATCCGCGGCACGAAAATCATAAACAACCGGGACGCCGAATCGCTCGGCAAGTTTACTCCCATTACCGATCTGTACCGTAATCCCGCGCTGTGGCGCATGAAACACCGTCTGCCCATGAAAGCCAATTAGATCGGGCTTTAAAGAGGGGTTTGCTCGCTGCCATCCCTCTATCGCCAGGCCATGCGCGTCGGTGACAATTCGTTCGGCTTCAGCCAGAGCGCCCGGCCGCGCTGTGCGATCGGAGAGCCCGCGCGCTTGCGCCGCAGCCGCCTTGAGGACGGACTTTTCGGATTCACTGTATGGCCGGAAAAGAGTTGGACCGAAATCGCCGACCACCTTGCCGTCGGTCGTCAACAAAGCCACATCGACACCGTCCATTGACGTGCCGCTCATCAGTCCGAGCACAGTTCGTATCGCCATTGGAGCCTTCTTCCGTGAAATCGGTTAGAAATCCTGTTAGACAGCCGCACATTGCCTGCACGCTAACGCTTCGGAAATCGCCACCATGCCCGTGTTTAAGTCAGATCTGATGAATGTGCTCTCGGAGCGCGGATTCATCCACCAATGCTCTGACCCCGAGGGCATTGACGCGGCGGCCATGCGCGAGCCGGTTGTAAGCTATGTCGGGTATGATTGTACCGGTCCTTCGCTTCATGTTGGCCATCTCCTATCTATCATGATGTTGCGCTGGCTGCAGAAGTCCGGCCACAAGCCCATCACGCTAATGGGTGGCGGGACCACCAGGGTTGGCGATCCATCGGGCAAGGACGAAAGCCGCAAGCTCCTGACCGCGGACGAGATTGATGCCAACAAGCAAAGCATCCGACAAGTATTCTCCCGTTTTCTCGATTTTGGCGAGGAAGCGACGGGCGCGATCATGGTCGACAATGCCGAATGGCTGGCGCCGCTAAACTACATCGACTTTCTGCGCGACGTTGGACGCCATTTCTCCGTCAATCGAATGCTGGCTTTCGACTCGGTCAAGCTGCGACTCGATCGCGAGCACGAGCTTTCGTTTCTCGAGTTCAACTACATGATCCTGCAAGCCTATGACTTTGTCGAACTCGCCCGGCGGCACGCCTGCACTCTCCAAATGGGTGGCTCCGATCAATGGGGCAACATCATCAACGGCATCGATCTTGGTCGGCGCATGGGCGCCCCGCAACTTCATGCGCTGACCTGCCCGCTGATCACGACGGCATCGGGGGCAAAGATGGGCAAAACCGCCAAGGGCGCGGTCTGGCTCAAAGATGACATGCTGTCGCCATACGAATACTGGCAGTTCTGGCGGAACACCGACGACGGCGATGTCGAACGGTTCCTCAAACTTTTCACCGAACTGCCGCTCGACGAGGTCGGGCGTCTGGCGGCACTTGCCGGCAGCGAAATCAATGAGGCCAAAAAGATCCTGGCAACCGAGGCGACGGCACTTCTCCACGGCCGCGATGCCGCCGTGGAAGCCGCCGACGCGTCGCGACGGACTTTCGAGGAAGGCACCTTGGCCGACGCGCTGCCAACCGTAAATATTCCCGCAGATGAACTTGCGGCTGGCATTGGCGCGCCGGCGCTCTTCGTCAGAGCCGGTCTAACCAACTCGAATGGAGACGCACGTCGTCAAATTCGTGGGCGCGGTCTTCGCCTGAACGATTCGGTCGTGACCGACGAGCGGGCGATCATCAATTCAGACGACCTAGCCAGCAGCGGTGTTGTAAAACTTTCGCTTGGCCGCAAAAAGCACGTCCTCATCAAACCGGTGTGAAGACTACTGGAATTCGAAAATTTTCCGGAATATGCCGGGTGCGATCGCCGATAAGGGATTGATGAACAGTCGCGGTTCGTCGGTCGTCCCTTCAATCTTGAAAGTCACGCCGATCAAGCCCTCCGATCTACCGCCGCCGAGCACTAGGCCGAGGATCGGAATTTGGCCGAAGAAGTTGTTAATTTGATACGCGGGAATATAGGTTCCATTGATCGACACGCCTGAGGATAGAAGATCGAATCGACCATTGAATGTCGCCCCGATCGCAGCCCCCCGAAGCAACGCATCGTTAACCGTAATCGACTGATCGGTCTTGGCAAAATTAACGACCATGCGATCGAAACGGACTTGCGTGGGATCGAAAGTGGATTGCCTCCCGCCCGACCGGGAGTTCCGAGCCGGAGCGAGGCGCGCCATCGCGGGCTCGTCGACAATTGAAAATCTAGTCAGCTTGAGATTGCCATCCAGCGGCCCCGACGGCCCATCTCGGTTGCCGGCTACACTCAGTTCGCCCCCGTCGATGCGGGAATAGAGGTTGGCAAAACGCATAACGCGCCCCCCATCCGGCGAGTTAATCGAGAGTGTGGCGCCAATGTCGGCATCTGAATAAGAAGCCGAGATATCGCTGTCGCCGATCTGGCCGGCAAAAGACAGTTTTCGCATGACTCCATTGACCGACATCAACGAAATATTGGCGTCTCCAATCTCTTCCTGATTGAAGCCTAGCAGCCGGTCGATATTCGCATCGATGCTGAGGTCGGGCTGGCTTTCGCCCTTGCCGTTCCCGAACTCGCGCAAGTTTCGCAAGAAGCCGCGCATATCGAAGGATTTTCCGGTCGCTGAGATCGAATAACCCGTCTTGTTGCTACTTAGCTTGAAACTTAATTCATCACCTTTGCGTAGCGAAAATCGCGAAATATCAGCCGACTTCAGTGTGTAGTTCGAGTCAAGCACGGCGGTTCCGGCGAAACCAAACTCATCTCCCTCAAGCACCAAGTTTGCGACGGAATATTCGTCCTCCACCGGTATAAGGTCGAAGGACAGCGAGGCGGGCACGCCAATCCCCTTCGACCAACCGAGACCAGGCAGCATGATCCGTGCCCTTTTAAGATCGAGATCGTAGTGCTGACCTCCGCCACCGCCCTCCACGTTGCTCACAAACGTGTGGACCGACCCCGCCAGGATTTCGTCGAGACCAATACCGAGTCGTTTTCGAGCAGCGTCGTCGAGATTCAGCCGAACCATCTGCTGGCCGGAATCCTGTGCCAGTGAACCGTCGACAATCGAATTGTTCATGTCGATATCGGCGGCAACGCCGTCGATCATCGCAGTACCACTAACCGTCACATTGTCCGGTGTAATGAGAATATTGACGTTGGCGTCGCTTACCTTGCGGCCAATGATCGGTTTTTCACTTCCGAGCGCATCTCCGTCGATCGAAATCCGCCAGTCAACATCCGCCTCGGTGACATCGGGGCGAAGCGGCAATCGCAAGGAGATCGAGGCGTCGGCCGAGCCCGACAGATCTGACGGCGTGACGTTCTGATTACCAAGGGCGGAAAGAGGCTCCGCATCAGCGATCTCGCCGAGGGGCCCAGCGTCGCCAGACAATTGCATCTCAATGATGCCTTCGGGGTAGCGCCGCCCCGTATCGCTGACCGCGAACGCGCCGGCATTAATCTGAACCGTATCGCCTGATGGCACTCTGATCTCGCCAGATTCGAGATCAATACCAAAAGTAGAGCCGGCAAGAACTGCGACACCAGAGGCGTTCACTATAGGCGGCAATTCGCCGATCGTCTTAAACGACACATCTTCGAGACTGAGATCAAGGTGAATCATATCCTCAAGCAGTTGTGGACGCTTTCCGGTAAATATAACTCCAGGGGGAATTGCAGCTTCCAGTCGTCCGCCGGTAATCTGACCATCTGTGACATGCTCTACAAACCAACGCCTGGCGCCATATGCAATAAAGGGAATCCACATCTGCTTCGCCGCCGCAGTCGACATCTGCGAAATAGATGCAGCCATGGCCAGCGACGGTGTTCGACCCTCAAAGCCAAGACTGCCCGCAGCGTGGATCGACCCCTGGGACGTTTGCAGCGCGGCTTGGTCGAACGTAACAAGTTTTCCCGGCAGATCGGCATGTCCGGACAACGAAATCCGTTGGGCTATCAACGGCGGCTCCGTTGAATCGCTAGGCGAAAGGATAGCTCCCCGCGAAACTAAGTCGAATTTGTACTGGCCGGCTGCCGGATCGCCCTCCGGCGTGATCGCCCCAGCAACTACCCCACGTGTCTCGCCAAAAAAGAATGTCGATGGCTGAACGATAATAGCATTCCGGGCAACGTCCCAGCGCAACTTGACCGTCGCCTCGTCGAGAAGCACGGATTCCCGTCCTTCTCCGAAACGAAACACGCCGGCCCCTAAATCGAGCCGGACCGACGCATCCTCTATCGCCCCATCAGTGCCGTAGTGAACCGTTGCGCGACCATAAAGAGGGATGTCGGCGGTCAGCCGACTTTTTCCGATGTCGCCGAGCTTCGGCAGGATATCGGCAAGCGTCAGTTGAGAAAACACGGCCGACATTGTCCTGGCGCCGCTACCGACCTCGACGTCCCGTTCGATTTCCGCAGTCCAGCGCCCACCATAGCCCGATGTCGCAAATGTGGCGCTTAGGGCCGTCGTCACCGGATCAACCGAAATCGCTAAATCGGCTCGTGGAAACCGGCGTTTTTGCGCCCGCTGGGCATCCCAAACCTCGATTGTACCATTGTTGAATGAGAAACGCTGAAGACCCTCTTTGACGGCATTGTCGATCGCCGGCCCGATGCCACGGTCAACGATCTGAAGCGCAGCGAGCAAATGCGGGAAACCACCATCGTCGCCAACGCTGATCGCAACCGGCGATGCCTCGGATCGTTGTTTGGAATCAGCATAGATGGTCGACGAATTTCCGAGATAGAACTCGCCGGTTTCAGCACGGACGAAGGCAAGTTCAGCATTATTTAATTCGACTGAATGGATATCGAGGCGAAATGCGACCAGCGCCGCCGGATCAATATCCAAACGCGTCGAGGGAATGTCCGCGACATTAGCGCCCTGATTGTCAGTGACGGTGACGTTGTTAATCTCTAGAACCAGGCCGTAGACCGGGTCGACGTCGATTACGGCGCTACCGACCGAGATCTCATAGTCCTCGCCCAGCCTCTTCGTAAGAACGCTAGAAATCCGATCGCGGAGGAAACCGACTTCGGTCGGGCCGGAAATGACTATTGCGACCGTGACGCCAACCAACACGATCATGACCAGCAAGACAACCAAAGTCGCCTTCAATACGCGTCTCATTAGCGAGGTCCCGGCGGCGGGCCGTCCGAAGATTTGGCGAAAAATCCCTAACCGCGATTTATTGGAACGTGTCATCCGATGGCTCGGTTCCTAGTAATCGCTATTCCCGAAAACCGCCGCATAAACAGTTAACATAAGCTCTACATATCAGTACCCAAGCATTATGGTACCATTGATCGTGCCGCTCAAGGCGCGATCTGTTTCGTCCGTCTACTCAGCTCCGGAATGTAGTCAAAGCACAATCGGCTTCAGGTCATGAATATTCTGGTGCTGGAACCGTCGATCATGTCTCTCAAGCCACTGAAGTAAGACGAAAGGATGGCGCCATGCCCGATTTAAAGACGGGTAACCTTGCGCCGAAATTCGCGCTCCCCGATGACAGCGGAGAAACCGTGACCCTTTCGGAATTTCGCGGTCAAAAGATCGTACTTTACTTCTATCCGGCTGATAACTCCGAGACTTGCACTATCGAGGCTATCGATTTTTCTGCGCGGCAGCCTGCGTTTTTGGCCGCGGGTGCGGTCATCATCGGCGTTTCCCCCGACACGCCCAAATCGCACGCACGCTTCAAGGCCAAGCACGGTCTTGGCTTTCGCCTTGCCGCCGACGTCGACCTCAAGGTCATCCGCCGATACGGTTTGTGGATTGAAAAATCCATGTTTGGCCGAAAATTCATGGGTGTCGAACGGGCTACAATTCTCATCGCGAGCGACGGTCGGATCTCCCGAATCTGGCGAAAAGTTCGCATAAAGGGCCATGTTGAAGCAGTAATTGACGCCGTCAAATCACTTTGAGATTTCAAAAGGTCCAGCCTATCGAATGAATTGTTAACCCTAATGACCTCTAATCTCGGCGTCTCGTATGTTAGCTGACTACGAATTTGGTGTCCGTGAATGCCGAAAGTTGGACCTCGCCCGGCGAATTCGTTTCTTCGCCGCAGACCAACTCTTAAAATCCTTGTTACAAGCGGCAAGAACGCCCGGACGATCCTCCTCAGACCGTGGCTGCTAACTGCACTTGGAACAATTTGCATCACCTTTTTGGCCCTTTATCTGGCGGCGACCGGTTATCTGGTTTTTCGCGACGATTTGCTCAGCGCTTCGATTGCTCGTCAGGCGCGCATTCAAACCGCCTATGAAGATCGCATTGCGTTACTTCGTACCGATATCGACCGGTTGACCAGCCGTCATCTTCTCAACCAAAAGGCGTTCGACGAAAAGCTCGAGATACTCCTGACTCGTCAAGCGGCGCTCGACGCTCGTCAGGACATAATTGCCGGCCTGAGCCAGGCCGTCCGTCGGACCGGCCTTGCGCCGTCAAAGGCCCCGGTTCGCCAACAAATCGACAATTACGTACCGACGAGTGATCAAACAGCCAGTGATTCCTTGATCACAGGAAGTATTGCGCCGCTTAAAGCGGGACAGCGAGCAATGCTTGCCATTGCCCAGCTCAGACCGAGTCTGGGAGGCGAACCTGTGATCACGGCGCCAGCGGCCAGGATCGCCGCAATTGAGCAGTCTCTTGGGGCGCTTGCCGAAGAGCAGGTTGCTTTCGTCAAACAAGTTGCAGACAGGGCCGGTCAGCAAGCTGACCTAATCCTCGCTACATTGAACAAGCTTGGCCACCAACCCGCGAGGCGCACTGTCACACCCGACCAGCCCGGCGGCGTTGGAGGACCGTTTCTGGGCATTGCCTCAAGCGCCGACCCCGAAACATTCCGAGAGGGCGTGGCGATTGTCACCGCCGAGATCGAGCGGCTGTCAGTGGCAAAAAATAACGCCGGCATGCTTCCGCTCGCCGAACCACTAGCTGGCACCGCCCTCACCAGCCAATTCGGCCGGCGAATTGATCCAATTTTGCAGCGTCCGGCCTTCCATACAGGCGTCGATTTTCGCGCAAGGAAGGGCCAACCAGTACGCACAACGGCAGCTGGGAAGGTTGTCCTTGCCAAGTTCAACGGCGGCTACGGCAAGACTATCGAAATCGATCACGGCAACGGAATTACTACGCGTTACGGTCACCTGAGCAGAATTGCGGTGAAAGTCGGAGACATAGTGGCGAAAGGCGACATCATCGGCGGTGCGGGCTCGACAGGCCGCTCAACCGGACCGCACCTACATTATGAAGTTCGCGTCAGCGGGAAACCCACCGATCCCATGCGATATATCCGCGCTGGGAATGCCATCATCCCTTTGCTCTGATCCCTCACTCAAGATCGGCGACCTCGGCGGCCCGGCCATCTATTCTCTGGGCAAGCGAGGCTTCCATAAAGGGCGACAGATCACCATTGAGCACGTCCTGGGGACTCGTGCTCTCTTTGCCAGTGCGAAGATCTTTCACAAGTTGATAGGGCTGCAGGACATACGAACGGATCTGGTGACCCCAACCAATTTCGGTCTTCGAAGCCGCCTCGCTAGCAGCCTCCGCCTCACGTTCTTCAAGTTCACGCTCGTAGAGACGCGCGCGCAGCATGTTCCAGGCCGTGGCTCGGTTCTTATGCTGGGAGCGTTCGCTCTGACATTGGACGACGATACCGGATGGCATGTGGGTCAGGCGGACGGCTGAATCCGTCGTATTGACATGCTGGCCGCCGGCTCCGGACGAACGATATGTGTCAATACGGACTTCGGCTTCGTTGATTTCAATATCGATCGTGTCGTCGATAGAGGGATACACCCAAACACTGGCGAAAGAGGTGTGCCGGCGAGCCGCGCTGTCAAATGGCGAGATTCGTACCAGCCGATGAACCCCCGACTCGGTCTTGAGCCAGCCATAGGCGCTTGGACCTTTGATCAGGAGCGTCGACGACTTGATGCCGGCTTCCTCGCCGTCATGGATCTCAAGAATCTCCACCTTGCGATCGCTCTTTTCCGCCCAGCGCGTGTACATGCGCATAAGCATCCGAGCCCAATCCTGGCTCTCCGTTCCACCGGCGCCGGCGTGAACCTCGAGATAGGCATCGTTGGCGTCGGCTTCCCCGGACAGCATCGATTCAATCTGGCGACGCTCGACGTCGGCTGACAGATTTTTCAATGCCTCCTCGGCCTCGTCAACGACCGAGTTGTCATTCTCCATCTCGCCAAGTTCGATCAGCTCGACGTGCTCGGCGAGCTCCCTATCGATTCGCTCGACATTGGCGATCTGGCTTTCAAGTTGTTGGCGCTCGCGCATCAGCTTTTGGGCGCGTTCGGGGTCCGCCCAAAGCTCCGGACTTTCGGAGGCCGCATTCAACTCGGCGAGGCGAACCTTAGCGCGATCCCAGTCAAAGATGCCTCCTCAGCAGGTCCGCTGCTTGTTTAATCTCTTCGACGATCGTTTCGATCTCGGTGCGCATAAAAAGGTCCTACTAGAATAGAGCGCCGCCACCGGCGACAATTCGGAGGTCAACTTCCATGACTATGTCAAGCCGGCCTGCATCCAGCAATGATCTATACACTTTCCGTGTGCGGCTTAGTAAAGCCCGCCAGTCCCAGAAATTATCGCTCGGTCGGATTCTGGCGCAACAGTCAACGGCCGGCCAGAAGCGTCCGTGTAGCCAATGATCGAGTACGTATCGGGAGGTCCGGTACCAGGTTTGAATGCCTCGAGGATGGTGCCCGGATCGCCAGGTTGAGCCGTGAGACCAGTTTGCCGGTTGATTGGAATGAATGTCATGCCGGGGGGAACCCGGAAGGGAATGGGCGCGGTATCGGCAAGCGCCATCTGCATGAATTCAGTGAAAATTGGGGCCGCGAGGCCACCACCGGTGCTAGAGCGCCCTAGTGAGCGCGGCTGGTCGTGACCAACAAAAACACCGACCACCAAATCAGGCGAAAAACCAACAAACCAAGCATCGCGATACTCATTGGTGGTTCCGGTTTTGCCGGCAAGCGGTTTGTCGAGAGTTCTGGAGACAACAGTGGCCGTGCCGCGCTGAACGACACCCTGAAGCATTGACGTCACTTGGTATGCCGTCATCGGATCAAGGACTTGATCTCGATTGTCTATAATTGTTGGCTCGCTCTGCCCTTCCCAAGCCTCAGCAGTACAGTCCTCGCAGTGCCGTTCCTGGTGGCGAAATACGGTCTCACCATAGCGATCCTGGATGCGATCAATTAGTGTCGGACTGACAGAACGGCCGCCATTGGCGAACACCGAATACCCCGCGACCATCCGTAAGACTGTCGTCTCGCCCGAACCGAGCGCCATTGGCAAATATGGGCCAAGATCATCGTAGACGCCAAATCGGCGCGCATATTCGGCGACCAGCGGCATGCCCATATCTTGCGCAAGCCGGACTGTCATGACGTTTCGAGAGCGTTCGATCCCAGTGCGCAGCGTCGAGGGGCCATAAAACTTGTCGCTGTAATTCGACGGACGCCAAATCTCTTGCCCGTGTCCCGGATCAACCTCAATCGGCGCGTCCATAACCACTGAAGACGGCGTATAGCCATTGTCCAGGGCCGAGGCATAAACAAATGGCTTGAATGAAGAGCCCGGCTGACGCAGCGCCTGCGTCGCTCGGTTGAACTGGCTTTCCGCAAAGCTGAATCCGCCGACCATGGCCAGAACGCGCCCGGTGTGGGGATCCATTACAACGATAGAGCCCTCAATTTCGGGAACCTGTCGAAGCCGATATAAATCGGCGGCGCCGTCCACTCGTTCAACATAGACGACATCGCCAACTTTAAGCACATCGCCTGGCGATCTGATCGCTGCGCCGCGACGATCACCGGCCGCCCATTTTGCCCACTTCATCTCTTCGAAGGGTATGACCGCCGTCGCCCGCTCGGGCGCCACTTTACGTGTTCCGGGCTCGAGATCGGGCCGCAAACCGATCCTCGCTTCGCTGCCTGAGACCGACAGAACAATTGCAAGCCGCCATTCAAGCACATCGGTCAGCGGCAATATCTTCGCAACCGCCTCACCCCAGTCCTCCCCGGGTTCGACATGATTTACCGGACCGCGCCAGCCCTGCTTGATGTCAAATTTGACGAGCCCGCTCATCAATGCCTGACGCGCAAGCACCTGCATGCCCGGGTCGAGGGAGGTACGAACCGAAAGCCCGCCCTCATAGAGAGTTTCCTCGCCAAACATTTCGTCGATCTGGCGGCGAACCTCTTCGGCGAAATAGTCGGCGGCGAATATAGTTGGCCCTGACGTTCTTAGTTTGATGCCAAGGCTGTTGGTCTTCGCAGACTCGCCCTCTTCCGCTGTCGCATAACCGTTTTCGACCATGCGATCGATCACCCAATTACGCCTTTCGACTGCGCGCTGCGTATGACGGAAGGGATGATAGTTGTTTGGCGCCTTGGGTAGGGCGGCGAGATAAGCCGCCTCGGCCAATGTCAGTTCATGGACCGACTTGTCGAAATAGGTAAGTGCTGCCGACGCGATCCCATAAGAGCCGAGGCCAAGAAATATTTCGTTCAAGTAAAGTTCAAAAATCTTGTCCTTCGAATAGGCCTGCTCAATACGCAGCGCCAGAACTGCCTCCCTGACCTTACGATCCATGCTCTGCTCGCCCGACAGCAGAAAGTTCTTGGCCACCTGCTGCGTAATAGTCGAGGCGCCGACCAGGCGCTGCCCCGAACCGTAAGCCTCAATATTCTGCACCACCGCGCGAGCGATGCCGTAATAGTCAAGACCGGAGTGCCGGTAAAAATTCTTATCCTCAGCCGAGAGAAAAGCCGATTTGATCCGGTCGGGAACCGCCTGGATTGGCAAATAAAGGCGCCGCTCCCGAGCGTATTCGGCAACCAGTTGGCCATCGGCGGCATGGAACCGAGTGGTGACCGGCGGCTCGTATTTTGCGAGGACGTCGTAGTTTGGCAATTCGCTCGCCAAATCGGAAACGAACCAAGCAACTCCAGTTGCAACAACAAGAAACAGCACAGCGCCTATCCCAAATAAATAGCCAATTATCCGCAATATCATATCGCACGCATTTCCCGGCCGATTCGTTGTGCCGGCCGCGGGTTCTCTATGGTCAGTCGCCAACCCGGCATCCGCTCAAGGGCGTCAGAATCGTACACCTCCCTGGCGAGACGAACGAGCATCTGTTCCTTACAATATTTGTCCACTAAGCACTGCCGGACGTGGATCGCGCTTATCAGCAACCTTTGTGGAGAATCTAGGGCACCCGCAGACTTATCGAAATATGAAATGCCTGAGTGACTTTTGAGCAACATATGGTTTATCGCTCGGCCTTCTGAGTGCGCTTCTCTTTGAAGTACCCGGCAATAGCACGGACGATCGACTTTGCAGCCTTGTCGCGCCATTCCGGCGAGAGCAGCAGTTTCTCGTCGCTGGAATTTGACAGATAGCCAAGTTCGACCATGGCAGAGGGTACGTCCGGGGCCTCCAAAACTTTGAAGCCCGCCTGCTTGTGCGGAATTTTGAACATCTTGGTGGTGGAACTCAGTTCCTTGACGAGATTGTTGGCAAAAACTATCCCGAAATTGCGCGTTTCTCGGCGTGTCAGGTCAATCAGTATATCCATTACCTCAGTCGAATCGACTTCGTCGATATCGAGCCCAGCCAGAATATCCGACTGATTCTCGGAAGCGGCGATCTCGGCGGCTATTTTGTCGGACGCCTCATCGGAGACGGTGTAAATCATCGTGCCGCGAACTTTACGCGATGAGAATGAATTGGCATGGATCGACACAAACAGCTGCGCCTCATATGAGCGGGCCTTCGCGACGCGCGCGCCAAGCGCGACGAAACTATCGTCCTGCCGTGTATATTGGACGTCGTATAACCCGGTCCCTTCAAGTTTCTCGCCTAGAAGCTGCGCAAATTCGAGGGTGATATTCTTTTCGACTGCCCCAGTTGAACCGGTCGCCCCGGAATCGATACCGCCATGCCCGGGATCGATGACGATCAAAAATCGCTCTCGTTTGTCATTTGATCGCGGCACCAACCCACGATTGCGCTTGACCGAGGCCTCGGCGCCTTCTGCATCACGATACTCTCGACTTGCAACGAGGAATTCATTCCGCGTCGTCGGCACGACATCGACCACGAGGCGAGCCGGCTGACCTACAGCCGATGACAAAACGTACGATTTGTCGACCCGCACCGGTCCGCTCACGTCGAGAACGATGCGCGACTTGCCCGACGAAATTTTGCCATAGCGAAATGCCGAAACCATCCCACGACCGGCCTTTCCGACATCCTCCGGCAGGACAAATCCAATCTCAGGCAGATCGAGGACAACGCGGTAGGGATCGGCAAGGGTAAAAATGTCAATTTCGACCGACTCGGACAGATCGGCAACAAAACGCGTGCGGCGCAAATCACCGACAATTCGCGCATCGACCATCTTCACCGTGTCGCCGGCCGCGGCAAGATCGACCGCCACCCCGGCCGAGAGGGCGACGGATGCGCTGCACGGCAGGCCAACCCATGCAAGGATTGCTGCAAGGACTATCGATTTACGCGGTGCGACTGAAATTTTCATCGCTCTTAATCCAGGCACCTATCCCACGGCAATG
>Ga0315339_1000346_pt1 | contig 64021 bp, 54 predicted proteins | sample ASW17metaG_FD_204514 | JGI IMG/M metagenome (GOLD analysis project Ga0315339, IMG submission 204514) | Ammonia-oxidizing marine archaeal communities from Pacific Ocean, United States - ASW #17 | ecosystem: Environmental > Aquatic > Marine > Oceanic | place: USA: California | collected 2016-12-05 | reverse complement strand
GTGAACAGCGAGTCCGAAATGCTTGAATTCACGCCCGGAGCGTGCCGGCCGCATGCCGTGGTACTTCACAAGGATGAAGTCACCACATTGGGGGTCCTTGTCTGAGATCAGCCTCTTCAGGACGGCGCGGCTTCTTCGGGTAGGGCGTCAGGCTGAGGTCCCAACTCCGCCGCAGCGTCTTGAAGTAGAAGAACCGCAGACCGGTCAGGCGTTGCGCCACGGTGTTGGCCCCGAGCTTGCGATCGCGAAACAGGTGGGCTTGGTACTGGCGGATCTGCTCGGGCCCCAACCGATCAGGCGACCGTCGGTGGTAGAGCGCAAAGTCTTCGACCGCGTCGATGTAGCAGCGAATCGTACTGACTGAGTAGTTGCGACGCTCGAGCTCTTCGAGCATCTGTCGGCGTAAACGTGTCATGGGACACCTCCTTGAGTGGTGTCCCAACTTACTCCCGACCCGACCTCCTCATCTCACATAGCGCCCACGCGAAGCGTCTGCCGTCAGGCTTCGTTCATATAAGTTTCTCAGTGTCTATCTCGACTCCTTCGAGACGACCGGTCGCTGGCACCGCAGCGCCATTGCCAGAGGAGCCCCCACCCAGGCCCCGCGCGTCAGTTTGGGGCCCACAGGGCCCAAGGGAGTGATATTTCTTGACATCTATGCGACGGCTACGGTATTGCGCCAACGATTCTAACGCCATCAAGCGGTACGAGAGCCTGTACCCAGTGAAGTATCCAATCACCCGATCGCCCACAGCACTATGGCGTTTTGCGAGTGGAAACCTGCTCGCCTTGGTCATTCGTCCACACGGGGCCGGAGTCGGTGAGTTGCCAGATGCGCTCGAACTCAGGGTCGCCTTCAGCGTCCCACGTGTCGGTGACCACGCGTGAGCGATAGCCGTCGCCAGAGCCGGGGATGTGGTTCTGCAAGTAGCGCGTCGAGAACCCTGCTGTGGAGCCGGCGGCTCCTGGCGCGTCAGGGTTGAAGCGCGCGTAGACAATCCGGCCGCTGTGGTATCTCATCCGCCAGAGGAAGCGTGTTTGCTTCGGACGCGGTGCGCTCGCATACTTCTCGAGCTTGCGCCGGTCGATCGTCACGCCGAGGCCCGGCCCGTTCGGCACCTCGACGCTGCTTCCGATCACCGGCATAGTCTCAACAGTCACGTCGTCCTTCCACAGGTGGCACAGGTTAACGTGGTCGAGCGTGGCCATCTTGAAGGCCGCTGCCTCGTGTGCCAGGAAGGCTTGGTTGATCGTTCCACCGGCTTGTTGCAGCATGAACGGAATGTTGTTCAATTCGGCCAGCCCCGCAACCGTGTTCACGCGCCCAATCGCTGCGTGACCCGTCATCAACCCGTCCACCAACTTGCGCATCATGAAGTCGACAGGCCCGTGGTGGATCAGAATCGGCAGGGAAATCTTCTCCCGCAGGATCCGATAGCCCTCATAGTCGGGCGGCGGATAGCCGCGGATCGGGTCCTCGAGTCGGCCGGCGATGGAAAACTTCTCAAGCTCCTTGAAAACCGGCAGCGTCGAGTTGAGGTTCGAATCGCTATTGAAGTCGTAGTGGATCTTGAACCCCCGGGGCGCTACCCTCTGCATCGCTTCGGTTTGATCGATCACATTCTGCATGGTGTCGACGTGGAACTTCATCCAGTTGTACCCGCGTTTGGCCACGCTGACGACTTCCTCGGCCATAGCCTCGGGGGGTTGTGACACCGTCCACGCTGAGACGGGGACCCAGGAGCGCACTTGCGGCCCGATGAGCTTCCAGGCAGGGACGCCCAGATGCTTTCCCATCAGGTCGTAGACCGCCATGTTGATGGGCAGGTTCCCGGGATCGTTGACCCAATCGAACGGGCTGGTCCCGATGTATTTGTCGTATCGGCCCGGCTCGGGCTTCGGACCCCAGCTCTCGCCGTACCCTTCAAGGTCGGTATTGGTCTTGAGGATGAAGATCGTGCGTAGTTGATTGCCTGTGCCGTTGTAGCGGAAGAGTGCGGTCGCGTTGTAGTCGTGAAACGGAGGGAGGATCTCATGGACTTCAATCTCGGTGATCTTCAACGTGTGCTTGTTTGCTGCAGGCGCGGCCGCCTGCAGTCTTTTGGTCGATTGGCTAGCGGTCAACGCCGTAGCGGCCGCCGCAACCCCCGTCAAGAATCCACGCCGATTGAGTATTCTCACTGATCCCTCCGCAGCCGACCCAATGTGATTGTAGGAGATGAAGCGCTGGAATCGGAGGCTGTCTTCGCTGGCTGTGGTCGGCTTACTGCGTTCATGGGCCAAGATCCTCGCGAAGGTTTTTCCGTCGGCTACGCAGGCACCTTCGGGGACCCTACCCACGGCTGCCATTGAAGGGTCTCGGGGCCGAGTCTACCCCGAAAACATAGATGGCGTGAAAACCGATCCGTTGAGCAAAGATTTGTTTCCTCAGAGGCAGCCTCTGCCTGACGGACATGCGCGGCCCCAACATGCCAAGATATAGATGCTTCATCCCGACCGCCCGTTATGTCCAAGCCCCTGGGCCGCCGCCAACTCCTGTGCTCCGCGCTCGCCGCCGCGAGCGGAGGCCTCAACCTCCCAGAGCGTGCATCCGCCGCTGGCCTCCGTAAGCTCGTCCTCATCGAACGATCCAGAATCTCAGGCAAGAGCCACTCCGGCATCCCGATCCTCATCAAACTCACCGATCCCGAACTCCGTGCCGTCGAGCAGGGTGGGCAGATCACGTCACCCGCTGGCGATACGCTCTTCTTCACTGCCGACGATGGCAAGACGGACCTGCCGCACGAGATCCGCGAATACCAACCTGACAGAGGACGCCTTGAAGCATGGGTCCGCATCCCCGAATTCGACTCCAACACGGACAAGCAAATCTATGTGCAACAGCGGTCGTCGCGGCAGGGCAGCGACGCGCGATCTGTCTGGGACGGCCACTACAAGCTCGTCATCCATGTCCCGGAAGGCCGAGGCCCTGTCACTGACTCCTCTAATCAGCGGAACGCTGTCACGCGGCGGGAGCAGGAAAAGGGGCTCTACTTCGTCGTCGGCCATTCCGAAAAACTCTCATTCGCACAGGAACTGACCGTCGAAGCCTGGATCAACGCACGCAACGCCTCCAGCGACGGCATCCAAGCCCTCGTTTCCCAATGGAGCTTCCAAGAATCGTTCGGCAAGTTCGAGGGCTATGACGCCGGCAACACATCGGGACTCTCCACAAAGGGCTTCTTCGGCGCCGTTTTCGACGGACGCCACGTCTACTTCGCGCCGCAACACGACGGCGTAGCACGCCACGGCAAGGTGCTGCGCTACGACACACACCAACCGTTCAAGTCCTCTCACAGCTGGGAAGCCTATGACGCAAGCCGCACCTCAGACCTCGACACCCGTGGTTACTACGGGGCGGTGTTTGATGGACGCCACGTCTACTTCATCCCGCGCACCGACGGCAAAACCTATCACACCCGATTCCTTCGTTACGACACGCAGGAAGGCTTCACGGATCCCAACGCGTGGCAGGCTTACGACATCGGCTACAGGCACTCCTACCAGTCGGCGGCTTTTGATGGACGCAACGTTTACTTCACGCCCGGCTACGACGCCGGCGGTGGCAGCGCCAAGGTGCTGCGCTACGATACGCACGGGAGTTTCACCGACGCCGGCAGCTACACACGTTACGACGCCGGCAACACGTCCGGGCTCAAGTCGGTGAACTATGACGGTGCGGCATTCGACGGACGCTACGTCTACTTCGCGCCTCTCAATGCCGACGGCATCGTCCTGCGGCTCGACACGAAGGGTCCGTTCGAGAGCCGCGTCTCCTGGACGGCCGTCGATGTACCCGCACTCTCCGGCCACAAGATGCACATGTGCGTCGGCGCGGTCTTCGACGGACGTTACATCTACTACGTCCCCTACGCGCACAGCGTCGTCGTTCGCCTTGACACACGCGGCGACTGCACCTCGGCCACAAGCTGGTCGTCGTTCGACGCTGCGGGCACGTCAGGCCTCACCGCTCGCGGGTACGACGGCGGTATCTTCGACGGACGCTACGTCTACTTCCTACCCTTCTGGCAGGGCGGCGATGCAAAGACTGGGTTCCACGGCGAGCTGCTGCGCTACGACACGCAACGACTGTTCGAAAGCCGCTCGGCCTGGAGCGCCGTCGATGCGGGGCACACCGACGGCCTCGCGACCGTGGGCTTCAACGGAGGAGCGTTCGACGGTCGCTACCTTTACGGCGCCCCTTGGCGTGAAGGCACGCCTGAAGACGGCAAGATCGTCAGCCACGGCCGTGTGCTTCGGTACGACACCACGGGCGACCGCGCCGCCTTCAGCCTGCGTTACGCCGGCTACGGTCACAACGGAGGACTCTGCGCTGCGCAGCCCGGCCCGACGTTCATCCTCAACACGGATCGTGGCACTTGCGTAGCGCGAGCTAACAAGGTCCTACCTGCGGGACGCCACCACTTGGCCGGCATCTATGACGGCCACCGCATTCGCCTTTACATCGACGGCTCACTCGCCGCCGAACAAGCCTGCCCAGGCAAGCCGCAGGTCAGCGACGCCGACATAGCTATCGGGCGTTTGCTCGACGGCCTCGGTCAATTCGACGGCGAGGTCACCGAAGTCCGCGTCTCCGACGTCGCCCGTAGCAGAGACTGGCTACGCACGCAGTACAATACCGACCGCTGACAACAAGGGAAGCCAAAAACGGAAAGGTCCCATGTCCCATACGCAACACGACCTTGCCTTACTTCTTGTGCCTCTGGCTCCCCGCCGCCATCATCTCGCCGGCCCTCTTCGTTTCAGAATCTCGATCCCAACCACCTCATCTGGCAGCCAGGGCAGAGCCGCTACCAGTCGGTCTGCACATCGGCTCCGCTGCCTTCGATCGAGACTGATTTCTGGCCCTTGGGGAGCGTGAGATTGGAGAGGGTTATGGTACCGTCCACCCCGTTGATCCGAAGTTGCTCTGCTTGCAGGTTTTGAAGCTTTGCGGTGGCCACCGCGTTTTGTTTGGCGGGTACATCGTCCGGTCCTTCGAAACCAAGATAGATAGCAGCGAAGCTGCCACCGGTGATCTCGAGATCTTCGATCGGACCGATGAAGGCTACCGCGCCGTCAGTCTCGACGTTCGTCAGCTTCATCTCGTGATAGCTGTTGTTGGGGAACGCTTCCCGAGGCGCGCAGCGGCCGTAGATGGCGAATTGCCCGCCGGTACCGCTGACAGTGACGTTGCGCAACTCGACGTTTCTCGAGTGATCTTCCGTCCCTTCGACAAAGTGGTTCCGCAGCCCAAAACCGTTGCCCGCGACGTTCTCGACGGTTGCATTCTCGACGAGGACGTTCTCCACACCATCCTCGATTTCGAAAGCATTGCCATCGGCACGGGGCGCATCGCGCGCCACGACGTCGATGAATCGAATATCCGTGGTCTTCGCGCCAGAAAACTCGTTGGCGTCACCGCTGGCGTCGAAGCCATCCTCGGCGAAGTCAGTGATCACCACGTCGCGCGCCTCGGCGTCGACACACCCGCGTCCGAAGTCGAGCCCGACGAAGGGGCGCCGAATCGTAACGTCGGTAACGCGTGCGCCACTGACAAACCGAAACTCGATTCCCCTCGGGCGCTCGGCCCCTTCTTGTGCATAGAAGTTTGCGTCGACGGTAAGCCCGCGAATCGCGACATCGCGAATCGGGTTGTCTTCGCTGCCACTCGCGAGGATGACGGTCGGGTCGCCTTCGTCCGCTGCGTCGTCGGCAAATCGTATTGTGGTGCCCTCGCCGACAATCTCGACGCCACTCGCACGGATGAGAAGTGTCTTGCTTATCAGGTACGGTGCTTCGGCCGGGGGTACCAGAACGCGCCCACCAGCAGCGCTTGCCTCATCGATAGCGGACTGGATCGCTTGAGTGCTGTCCGTCGCGCCGTCAGCGACCGCGCCAAAGTCCGTCGCGTCGAAGTCTCCGGAGCTCCCTGAACCGCAGGCGCCCAGCAAGAGGGCGAGCAGGCCAGCCATCCAAGCAATGCATAGGTGCCGGTGGTTCGCGCTGGACGCGAGGCGTGGCCTCGAATCGAACGAAGTGGGAACCTCTCTGGGGAGCACGACCCCAAATGAACCGCCCTCACCGGGCCTTTCGGTGATGCGGTAGTGAGAGATCGTGGTGCCGACCATGCTGGCCCGATTCTACCTCTTCGCCGATACCTGTCGCGAACTTCGCAGACAACTATCGGACGATCCCTGGTCACCTGGGCAGTGGGATGCATGTCGGGTGGTCAGCGCACGACACAAAGTACAAACGTGTAGGAACCAAAGCAAGTGGAAGACTATCGGAACCGGGACAGGACAATCAGGACACTACTGGCACACGGTAAATCTAGGCGGGCCACCGGGAGACAAAGTGTTCAACACGCCAGAACGAACGTTTTCGCAGCCGTTACTAGACGCAATAGCGCGCCGTCCTACAGCGCCCAGATTCTCAGCCAGCCACGCTGCTAACCGATCGCCCGGCAATATCTCCATGATGGAGCCGAACGAGGAGTAAGCGACCGTCAAGATCACGGAAGAGCGTCTGGCCGTACCAGCGCACAGATTTCACTCTAGTCCGGCAGCGTCTAGATTTCGGGATCGTGGTACGCTTGCGCGTCAATCAAAAACTATGGAGGCCAGGGTCAAGACAGCACGCGAAATCCTCCATTCAGGCGATCAATACCTGATCCCTTTCTTTCAGCGGTTTTACTCTTGGGACAATAAGCATTGGAAGCGGCTGCTCGACGACCTGACGGCGCTTGACTCGTCGGCGGAGGGGATGCACTTTCTAGGTCCACTAGTCTGTGCTCCCGCGAAACACGTTCCGGGAGAAGTGACGGCCAGCAGAGACTAACAACGCTAACGCTTGTCCTCGTCTCCCTACGGGACTTGTGGGGGCAGGTCATGCCCGCGAGGGTCAAAAACCACCCAATTTCCACCCAACGCCACCCAAAACAAGACCCCGCAAGCCATTGATTCTGCGAGTGCTTTCAATGGCTTGCGAGGCTAAGGCCCGGTTTTGTAAACTGCAGGTCGTCGGTTCGAGTCCGACCCGTGGCTCCAGTTTTTCTCTTCCCGGCCGCATCGTAGTTGGGGCCTTCTACCAGGAAACCAGCGCCGGCAACAAGAGTGCGTCAGACCGCTCTTTAACGGCGTTGACAGTCCTCGCCGTTCAGGCTTTTGACGACTGCCCCCAGCCAAGATTGAAGTCCGTCCCGTAAGGAATCGACCCGCTTGTTTTCGCTTGCTAATAAATCCGTTTTTTCCGCCGGGTCGGCTTCGAGATTGTAGAGCTCCCAGCGGACCTTCCCGTCTCTTCTGCCTTCTATGCGGTGAAGCTTCCAATCCTGATCGATCCAAGCAGCATGGCCGGGGAACCGATCAAGCACGTGCGGAGGGTTGGGCAGTTCGGCGACTCTCTGACTGGATTCGTCTGGTTCGAGATCTTCCCCGGCCTTTTGAGCAGCCAACAACTCACTCATGAGGGGCTTCGACTCCATCACGATGCCCCGCGCGGGGTACTCCCAGAAACCCATCGGCTCGGGCCGCTTCGGCCACTTACCCTCAATCAACGGCAGAAGGCTTACGCCATCAACGGGCAGCTGGTTCTCGACGGTCGCGCCAACGATGTCGAGCAGGGTGGGATAGATGTCAGAGGTACTACAGCGGACGTCGGTGGCTCGGTGAGACTTGATGCGCGCCGGCCACTCCAGAATCGCGGGAACGAGAAGTCCGCCTTCATAGATTTCCCCTTTGAAGCCCCGGTATCCACCGTTATAGCCAACCCGACGCTGTGCACCGTTGTCGCTGGTGTACCAGAGAATCGTGTCGTCGCGGATCCCCACCTCGTCGAGAGCATTGCGTATCTTCCCGAAGGCGTGATCCATGCCCGTGATCTCGCCGAAGAAGTCGCACACGATTCTCGATTGATTCGCATAAGGTTTTAGGAAGTCGTAGTGGGCTAAGTGTGGCGTATGGGGCGAACCGAACCAGACGACGGCCAGGAAGGGCTGTTCGGCTTCAGCCTGCTTCCCAATCCAATCGAGCGTCGCGTCGACGGTCACCACGGAGCTCTCGCCCCGTATCCGCCGAGCACGGCCGCGATGGCTCAATGTAGGGTGGTTGTCATAGTAGTTCGGCGCGCTTAGCCACTCATCGAAACCGCTCGCGCCTGGATTCGCGGCGCTCTTGGTTCGTACGGAGCCAAGGTGCCATTTGCCGAAATGCCCGGTTGTGTAGCCGGCGGTTTTGAGTGCCTCGGCAATAGTAACCTCCTGCGGCCGGATTGGGTGTCCCCAGCTGAAGACGCCATAGCGGTTTGGGTGCCGTCCGGTGAGGACGCTGCCACGTGTTGGCGAGCAAATTGGGGCCGCGGCATAGAAGCGGTCGAAACGGAGACCCTCGGCGGCCGCCGCGTCCAAGTTCGGCGTTCGCAGGTGGCGTGGCCGTTGTAGGCCACATCTCCCCATCCCTGATCGTCCGCCATGACTAGGATGATGTTCGGTTTTTCCGCGACGCTTGGCGACGCAGCTAGCATCAAAGCGGCGATTAGAACGATGGCCCTCATAGCGACGACTACTTTAACAAACGTGGATTTCTTCCACGCCCAATCCTGCTGCCGATCACCGCGTTATAATCTGGCCGGGACCTTACTCCCTCCGGAGGCTCTTTGTGCGCAAACATCTCAAGCTTCGTCTGCTCGTTCTCTTTCTCGGCGCGACCGCACTTACGGTGGCCTACGAGGTAGCCAAGACGGAGGTGATGATGGCCGAGACGGCGCAGCGTTTCATCGATTCGCTCGACCGTTTCCAGCTTCCTCACACCGTGTTCAAGTTCGACACGCAGGGCCGCACGAAGTGGCACTACTTTCCCGAAGGCGGTTTCACGCAAGAGTACGGCTACGCGCGCAACGGCATCACGTTCGCTGACATGGACCCCAAGCAGCGTCATCTTGCCCATGGGCTTCTCAGCAGCGGTCTCAGCAAGCAGGGCTATCTCAAGGCCGTGGATGTGATGCTGCTCGAAGAGATCGTCCGCGTCATCGAAGACGACACCACCGGACACCGCGACGCCGATGGTTTCCACTTCACGATCTTCGGCGAGCCTTCGGCGACCGGCACCTGGGGCTATCGGATCGAGGGGCATCACCTTTCGCTGCACTACACGATTCGAAACGGCGAGCTGATTTCTTCCACGCCAACGTTTTTCGGGGCCAATCCGCACGAGGTCGCGCAAGGCCCGCACAAGGGCATGATTGCGCTCAAGGATGAAGAGGGCTTCGCCATTGCGCTCATGAACGCCCTCGATGCGAAGCAGAAGAAAAAGGCTTTGATTGACGACATCGCTCCCTATGACATGCTCACGATGGCTGATACGCGGGCCGAGTTGGACGATGCAGGCAAGGGCTTGCCGGCTTCCGAGATGACCGCCGCTCAGTACGACCTGCTGATGAGCCTGATTGCCGAGTACGCACTCAACATGCCGCCGGAGATCGCCGCCGCGCGGATGAAGGCCGCTCAGGAGACACCGCGCGACCAGCTTCTGTTCGCGTGGGCGGGTCGCTTGGGTCGTCCGAAGCCGAAGCCGGTCGTGATCGGCGGACCGACGACGGGCAACCGCGAGCCGAACGGCAACTATTATCGGGTACAGTCACCAACGTTTCTGATCGAGTACGACAACACGCAGAACATCAGCAACCACAGCCACTCGGTTTGGCGGGATTACGAGGGTGACTTCGGGCTCGACATGCTCGCCATACACCATCGACAGTTTGACCACGGCCTGCGCTCAGGAGTTGAAGCGGCGGACTGAGGGCGTACCGGATGTGAGGCCGATACGCCGCGAGACATTTTGAGACCCGGAACTGAGAGTGTCTCGCTGATTCCCTTGTACCCCACGGTTTGTGTCCTCTTTCCCTCGCGAACTGCTAATTGACTGATTCGATTCGAGATGTTTTTCTTCTCTCGCTGTGATCGGACTTTCCTCTTCTCGGGGTTTCAAGCGGACACTAGGGCGGGGGTGTCTCAGGGGCCTTTGCCGAAGCCCTTTCGGCCTGTGAGCTGGACCCTTGCGCCACGTCGGAATTGGGCTCGATCGGGCGTCATTCCAGGCAATTCCTGCAACATCCTGCAACATTTTGCAACATGGATTGGGCCTTTTCCGCTGCGGGGCGAGCGGCGTGCGAGAGCGTAAGTGACTGGTTCTGCTTGAGTTCTTGTGTGGCCCGGCGCGATATTGGACTGCCATGGCGGGCGGGCGTTCAAACGGCGGATTCGAAGCCAATTTGTATCCGCTGATTTGCGCAGATTTCTTTCTGGTGGACGAAGGACCCGGCACCGAATTGGGTTGGTATGGTATTTGAGGTGCTTGGCGGGTTCCGGCGGCCAGGGAGAACTCTGAGCGTTTCTCGCAAACGCGCAAAGTGCGGCAAAGCTCGTAAAGGGCCAGCTTGGATGGGGCACTGCGGCGATTGTAACCCGCTGGGTGCGGGCTAGCGGGGGCTGAGCCGGGCAAGTGGTTGGCGGTAAAGGAGTTTGCGTTTGCCGGGGCGCGTGATTGTTGGGTTCTGGGTTCCAGAGCTGGTTTAGGTTGCGGGTCTTCCCGTAGCTGAAGCTATGCCTTCGTTGGGTGAGCTCTTCCAGGGCCGGGCACGGCATGCCGTGCCCCTACATTTTCCACGATGGGGAGCGATCGAGTCGTCTGACCCTAGCCTTACCGAACGGACTACGGACGCTTACCGGACCAGCGGTCCCGCGAAGGAAGACTGGCGTGGACACCGATTGCCTCCCCTGTTGGTACCTGTTCGTGTGCCCACCTGAGGCCGGGGCCTCGTAACGCGCGGTGGCACGCCCAACGCCGGGCCGCGCTGACCGCCTTGCGGCGTGGCGATGCCTGGACCGGTTTGGAGACGCGGCACCGGGGATGCGGTCCGCTTCGCTTCAACCAAAGATCCGTTGAAGGTCGGCGTTCTCGCGTCCGGCTGCCCGAACCCTGGGAACTGAGCCAGAGAGAGCGCGGGAAGCAATAACAGACAGCAGCTAACAATGAGAATTCGCATTGGATTCCTTCTTGTCTGAGAAGTTCTGATCGGCCTCCCGTCCAAGGTCGCCCCTGCCCGTAAGAGGCCATGCATCAACAAAGCACGTGGAGCGCCATCGCGTATGTCACTGAATACATGGACAGACACCTGGGACCGGGATGATCCCGTGGTGGCTGAAAACCACCGCCAGCGCTCGGTTGTATCCGTCTCCAGTACTCTTATGCCACTCGGGGCATCGGCCTTTGGCCGATCGCGAAGGTCGCGCATAGCGCACCGTGAGCGTGGGTCTAGAGGAGATTGATCTGTACGATGTTGGCGACAATGCCATTGATGGTAACGACGACGTTGACGAGCCCCTGCCCAGCCAGACCTCGATCGATCAGGACATTGAGTTGATCCAAGCCGTCGAACTCGGGCGAAGGAGCTGGGCCAAAGACCGTCGTCATCGGCACGCCGTTGATCGTGACCTGCACGGTGCTGCCATTTCGGACGCCGGTTAGGAAGAGCGAGAGAAATACCTGATGGTTTGCAGGTCCCAGGTTGATAGGCGCTGCCGTGACTACCGGAGGCAAAGCAGGGGGAGCCGGAGTCTGTACACCATCAATGAACCGGAGTATATTCGCGGCCGGAAAGCCGGAACCGGAGGCGTTCGCTGTAAAGACACCGGGCGCGACTTTGACGACATTGATCGAAATCGAATGGCTCCCGCCGCTGGCTCGCCGGATGGTTAGAGTCGCAGGGCCTTCGGCAGTTCCGGCGGCGATCATGAAGTTCAGTTGGTTGCTGCGTGCCGCGAACATCAAGCACGGGCGTGTGACTCCCTGACTATCGGTTACATCGGCTGACGAGCCACCTAGTTGGAAACCCAAAGGCAGGGTGGCGTCCGCATCAAAGTCCGACATAAGCAGACCGAATTGTGAGACGATCTCCTGTTCCGCCACATCACCTGCTTCGAGCCGAGCCGAATGCGCCAGCCCGGCGGAAGTGAACTCAGGGTTCTGTGGGCCGTCATCCGCGCCTTGAACGACCAGTCCCCCGGTGAAGACACCGGCTTGGCCGTCTTTGAACACCGCGATGGTAGCTAGGGGTATCCCTTGCACGGATGCCGCGGCGTCGACAGTCATACCCACAAACATTCCTTGGTGGGTCCCATCGTTGAGGCTGCCGAAGCCCGGCACTACACCCACCGAACCGGGGCGAATCGTCACTGCATCGCCGAAGATCCGAACATTGGCGTCGCCTATGGAGTCGTCGATGCCCGGACCCCAGATGTAGATTCTGCGGGCATCACCGGGGGCCAACAGTCGCGGCGCGGTGCTGTGCCTGAAGGACGACCCGTCTTCCGGACCAATACCCAAGCGTCGGATCTCGAGTGTCGGCGGGCCAAGCTGGACGCTAAAGCTCGCATTACTGGCTCCCTTGCCTGCCGTAACGTTGACCGCCTGCGGGTTGGCGTTGCCTCCGAAGAAGCCGTCGCTGATGTTCAAGTCAAAACCGGTCACGCCGGGGTAGTCGGAAGTGATAGCGGGGCCATCGACCGGTTCCGCCGAAACGAAGTAGTTCCCTGGAGGGATCGGTCCCATGTCGAAGGTGCCGTTCGTGAAGTCCGTCAGCGTAGAGATGACCGCGCCGCTGCTGGAATTGACTGCGGCTACGAATACACCGTTGGCGGTTCCGCCACCGTCAATCGAAACGGTCCCCTGGATAGATCCGAACCGCGCCGCTACATCGGCAACGCCGTAGTTGTCGCGTACGAAAGTAAGGTCGTCTTCCTTAGGCGTCTGTTGGATGTCAGTGCTGTCGCCGATGCGCGCGAACATTGTTGCGCCCGCTACACCCGCATGGCCAAGACCCTGGGTGTGACCGATTTCATGAGACCCGACTGACTGCAGGTGGAAGGTATCATCGACAATGTTGGTTGAGAACGGCCTCGTGCCGACGTCGCTGAAAATGATGTCACTATCGACGATGATGCCGTCATCGAAGGACACAGGTACTGCCACAGCCAACGCTCCCCCGACAAACGAGCGGGACTCAGGTGAGTTGGCGACCAGGATGACGTTCTCTCTGTCTTGGAAGTCAAAGCCGGACGGTGTTGTACCGACGATTCGAGTTCTCAGCATGCTATCGGGCAGGCCGTTCCAGTTTGCGGCTGCTTGTTGGAGCCCGGCCATAGGATCGCTGCCCGGAGTGATCAGCGTCATCCCGCTGCCATTGGTGAGCCCAGCGGCTACCTGATCGTTCACCCTGTACTGCACGTCGCCAGCATCGGCTGCATTCCGCCGCAGGGGGCTGTCGGCGCTATTTCGGCTCTGGATGTACGCTCCTACGGGTAAGGCAAAGAGTGCTGCGAGGAGGACGAGGTGAAGGTTTCTAAGCATGTTAGCGATCTTCCTTCCCAGCGCTTGACTCGATCAGTTCCCTCAGGCGCGACTTGAATTCCCTCAGGGACAAACCGTCGAGGCTCTTCCTTGCGGTGCCGAGACTCTTCTCTCCGTTCTTCGAGGGCAGGTCCACAATCTGTGCGCCAAAGCCGGGGGCGCTGACGGTCTTCTGTCCGCCGGAGGTTTGGACGGAAAACTTTCCCTGACCCCAACCGCAGGTGCGGAAGTAGCCGATCTCGGTCGGGCTCAGCAGGATCACAACCTGTTCCCCCACCTCATACGTTGGGACGCTCACGATTGACATGTGAACGCCGCCGGCCTCGCCGCCCGGTTCGCTCACGGTGACTGTCGAGCCGACAGTCCCTTTGAGGATGTCCGTGACTTCGATTTCGTAGTGCGTCCAGATGAACTGATGAGCACCGTCCCATTCGGACCATTTGCGGAGCACGGTGCCCTCGACAACCGATGCCGATTCGTCGACCATTTGTTCCATCGTGAGTCTGGGCACGAGCGTGGCCCACCCAAGGCTTGTGCCGAGTAGGAGCAGCACAGCGAGCGCAGCAGGGCGCGCCGTGCCGGGGGATCGCAATCGAGAAAGTTTCATCCTTCTGCCAGCCTTTCGTCCGAATTCAAACCGCACTCAAATTTTACCCAATGCGGTATCCTGCTATCGGACGTTGACGTAGGAGACTTCATATGACTAAATCGCTGTGTTTGCTGGCATTTACAGTCGTTTCAGTGGCCGTCTTGTCAGCGGGCGAGGCACGTTTGAGTCAGTCCGCGTTTGATCGCAACACCGCCGCCGCCGAGTGGCAGCCGTGGGCGGTTCGCGACGAGATTGCACCGCGTACAGCCGTCTCGACCGAACGCGACCGAGGTCAGCCGGGTGCGTTGATGATCTCCGGTGGCGGCAACGCGTCTGCATACGGCGGTTGGCAACGGGTCGTCGACGGCATCGAGCCCGGCCGCTGGTACCGCTTCGTTGCGCATTACCAAGCAGCCGACGTTGACGATGAAGCCCAGCGGGTTGTTTCGCGATTGGACTGGGCGAAGCAGAACGGCAAGCGCGCCGGCCAACCCGACTACGTGTTTAAGGTGGAATCAGACGGCGATTGGCGGCGCGTGACTCTCGATGCACCGGCCCCGCCAGAGGCGGCTTCGGTGAAGCTTCAGCTCATCCTGTCGTACAGCGCCGACGGCAAGGTTTGGTGGGACGACGTTTCGCTCACGCCGATTCCCGCGCCGGAGCCACGGCTGGTCCGCGTGGCGACGGTAAACCTGCGGCCGCGCAACACCGGTTCGCGCGAGGCCAGCGTCCAGCGCTTTCTCGACGTGGTGGACCATCGTGTATCCGAAGACGCCGATGTGATTCTGCTCTCGGAAGGAATCACTGTCGTCGGTACTGGTAAGAGCTACGCCGAAGTGGCCGAGACGATTCCGGGCCCGACGAGCCGGGCGCTGGGTGAGATGGCTCGGAAGAAGAAGTCGTACATCGCGGCCGGCATTTATGAGCGCGACGGCATCGATATCTTCAACACGGCCATCCTTGTTGACCGCGAAGGACAGGTCGCAGGTAAGTATCGAAAGGTTTACCTGCCGCGTGAAGAAATCGAGGGCGGGATCACGCCCGGGAACGAGTACCCGGTCTTCCAAACGGACTTCGGCAAGGTCGGCATGATGATCTGCTGGGACTTGCAGTACGCCGACCCGGCGCGCGGGCTGGCGTTGAACGGTGCGGAGTTGATTTTGATGCCGATCTGGGGCGGCAATGAAGCCTTGGGCAAGGCGCGGGCCATCGAGAACCAGGTGTTCATCGCGACGGCGGGTTACAACTACCCGTCACTCATCATGGACCGCGACGGCGATATCCTGGCGCACGCCAAGGATGAGGGGACCGCGGCCACGACCACGATTGATCTCAATAAGCGCTATGCCGACGACTGGCTGGGAGACATGCGCGGGCGGTTTATGAAGGAGCTGCGCTTGGACGTCCCGGTGCGGGCGTCGCCGTAGCGCAGGCCCCGGCGGTCAGTAGGAAACCGGACCGGTTTCTTCGAGCAAACGCGATAGCTCCGCCTTCATGGCGGTTAGATCCTGTTTAGCGGTCTCGTCGTCGATGAGGTTCTTCATCTCATACGGATCGTTCTCTAGGTTGTACAACTCATCCACGTTTTCGAGATCGACGTACTGAATGTATTTCCACTTCTCGGTTCGCGCGGCCTTGTAGCCCATCTTTACAAGGCGCGGCATCACGGTGTCGGAGTAGTACTCGATGAGAAACGACTTGCGCCAGTCGGCGGGTGTTTCACCTTTGAGGAGCGGAACCAGAGAGCGTCCGTGCATGTTGGCCGGCGCGTCGACGCCGGCGAGGTCGAGCATCGTCGGCGCATCGTCAACACTGAGAACGAAGTCGTCGATCTTCGTCCCAGCGGGGATCAGCGGCGTGTAGCGGATAAACAGCGGAACGCGCGCGGTCTCCTCATAGGCGAGGCGGCGTTCGCGCCCGAGGCCGTGTTCGCCATAGAAGAAGCCGTGGTCGCTGGTCAGGACGATGACGGTGTTTTCCAACTGCCCCGTCTCTTCGAGCGCCTTGAAGATCTCTCCCATGCCCTCGTCGGCCGAGGAGAGCATCCGCAGGCGGTTGAGGATGGTTGCATCGTCGGTGCCGCTGTCGGGGCCGAGCGGTCCAACACCGGGGATCGGTCGCTGCAGCGCGGGCTTGTCTTTGCCGTAGCTGGCGGTGTTCGGACGGCGGGGCATCGTTTCACCCTCGTAGAGATTGACGTGCCGTGGCGCCGGAGTGTATTTCTCCGCGCCCCCACGCGGGCCTTCGGGGCTGCCGTCGGCGTTCTGAAAGATGTTCGGATGGACGACTTTGTGTGAGAGGTAGAGCAGGAAAGGCTGGTCACGATCCTTGCGCACGAACTCGACCGCGCGCTCGCCGAAGACGTCGGTTGTGTAGCCTTCGACTTTCTTGCGCTCACCGTTCTCATTGACGTCCGGGTCGAAGTGGTAACCTTGGCCTTGCAGGCTGTACCAGTAGTCAAAGCCGGGGCGCGGCGTATCGTCTACGCCCATGTGCCATTTGCCGATGAAGGCCGTCTCGTATCCCGCGTCGTGCGTCAGGCGCGGGAAGGTCATGAGCTTGTGGGTCTGTGGGCTGCGGTCGACGTTGTCGGTAATGCCATGCGTGTGCGCGTATTGGCCGGTTAGGATCGTCGCGCGGTTCGGCGAGCACAGCGGCGTGGTCGCGAACGCGTTAGTGAATAGAGCTCCTTCGTGGGCGACGCGGTCGAAGTTCGGGGTCTGGACCCAGGGATGTCCGCCGGCGCCAAGGTCGTCCCAACGAACGTCGTCGAGCAAGACGAAGACAATGTTCGGCCGAACCTCCGCGGGCGGTTCTGGTGGCGAGCAGGCCGCGAGCAGCAGCGCTGTCAATGTGAGACAAAGTCCGAGAGTTCTATATCGAAGCCGCATCGAGTTTTCCTTTGGCTGGGCAGGTACGGAAGATTATGGCAGACCGAGTGATGCTTCGGCCGACCCATCCCGCCTGCACGCGGCATGAGAAAATCGAGATTCCTTTCGATTCGGAGGACCGCCATGCAACATTCCGCCAAGTTTCTCGACATCGTCAATGACGCCAAGACTCGGATCCGGGAGGTTACCGTCGACGACGTCAAGAATGACCGCGAGACCGGCGTCGATCACGTCCTCGTCGACACTCGCGAAGACTCGGAATGGAATGCCGCTCATGCCGCTGGATCGATTCATCTGGGCAAGGGCACCATCGAGCGAGACATCGAGGGTGCAATTCCCGATACGGGTAAGAAGATCGTTTTGTATTGCGGCGGTGGTTACCGGTCCGCTCTGGCGGCTGACACTTTGCAGAAGATGGGGTACACCAATGTCTTCTCGCTTGCGGGCGGTTGGCGTGCTTGGAAGGCCGCCGAGATGCCGGTCGAGACGGACGAGTAAGACTGTGCGTCAACTGAACAGGATTTGTATGCACACCAACAGAGATCGATTCGTGTATCTGCCTCTGGCGCTCGTATTCGGCGTCTTGCTCTGCTGCGGAACATGGGCCGCGGCAGCGGAGCCGCCTGTCGACGGACCCATCCCTGACCTCGTCTCTATCCCTTCCAACGTCCCCGTACCACCACCCGCGTGGGCCGTCATGGAGCGCGAACTGCTCGAAACGATGAGTGAGGCCGCGCTGCGCTACGCGGACCGCTATACGCGAAGCGGCGGCACCTTGATCTGGAAGACCACCGGCGGCGCATCGCCCGACGACCTGCCCGAAGCCTTCTACAACTTCCCGTTGCTTTACGCGCTGGGCGGGGACGAACGCCTGAAGGATCTTTCGTTTCATCTCTGGAGTGCGACCGCGCGCCAACTCACTTACGATTTTCCGGTTCTCCATCGCGAGTTCCCCAAGCACGCCGACTGGATGCATCTCGGCGAAGGGCTGCTCTTCTTCTACTACCTAGGCCTGGCTGATCCCACCGACCATGAAACCGTCGCGCGGGCCCAACGCTTCGCCGGTCTCTACATGGGCGAAGAGCCGGAAGCCGCCAACTATGACCCCGAGCACAAGATCATTCGCTCGCCTCATACGGGCAGCCTCGGACCGCGCTACGGTTCGGCCGAAGAAGCCGGGCCTTACCGTTGGAGCAAGGGGATGTCCGTCTACGGGCTTCCGCTGCAAGACATCGAAGGTGTCGACAACGTCGAGCAACTGAAAGTGGATGCGAACGCCGTCAAGATGGGTCGCGCCATGGCCGAGCGCATGCGCCGGGGCGACACGCCTCCGAATCTTGCCGCCACCAGCCTTGCCGCGAACGCGTACCTATTCACCGGCGAGACGAAGTACGTGGACTGGATCACCGAGTACACCGGAGCGTGGCTCAAACGCACGCGCGACAACGATGGCATCTCGCCCGACAACGTCGGCCTCTCGGGCAAGGTCGGCGAATATCACGACGGCAAGTGGTGGGGCGGCAACTACGGATGGCAGTGGCCACACGGTTTCCTCACTCTCGGCATGCCGTTCCTGATCTCTTCGTCGAACGCCACGCTCGTGACTCAAGGGGACGACAGCTATCTCGATCTCGTCCGCTCGAACATGGACCAGCTAATCGCCAACGGCAAGACCTTCAACGGAACATTCCTTGTCCCGTACAAACACGGCGACAACGGTTGGTTCTCCTTCCGGCCGTTAGCGCGCACGTACCCGGTTTCGCTTTGGTACCTGTCGATGCGGGATGCCGACTGGCAGCGCATCGAGAAACTCCGCAAAGCAAGCACCGTCGACTGGCATGTGGCCACGAAGTCGACGTATCCCAGCAACGGGTATGCGATGTTGCCCGAGCCAATGGGCGATTGCGAAGGATGCGATATCGAGGGTTTGCACGATTGGAATCGAGTCGCTGATATCCGCAACAAGACTGACTCGGGTCATGACGGTCCCTGGGTGCGCTTTCTTGCCGGCGTGAATCCCGACTACCCACAACGCATCCTGCGACAGGCCTACGGCCAGGTGAACTACCGCATGAAGATGATTCGGGACAACGTGCTGTTACTCGAATACGACCCGCGTGGAACGGAGAAGATCGACCCGGCGCGCGTCGATCTCAAGAACGTCCACGAGCATCATTGGATGACCGTGACGCCGGTCACTACCGAGGCGCTGATTCAGCTCATGCTGGGTGGCCCGCAGATCCAGTACAACGGCGGATTGCTCCACACGCGCGTCCGATACTTCGACCCGGACGCCCGGCGCCCCGGCCTTCCGCCTGACGTCGCCGCGCTGGTCACCAAGGTGGAAGCCAATCGGACGGTTGTCGAACTCGTGAACCTGAGTCCGTTCGATACGCGGCGCGTCATCGTTCAAGGCGGCATGTTCGGCGAACATAACTTCGGCCGCGTAACCTTCCAGACGCGTGTCGACAAGGATCCCATCCAGCCGGACTTTTTTGCGCGCGCGGAGCCCAAACTTACCGGCGATTTGGTGGAAGTGAACCACAAATTCTTCCAGGTCGAGTTGCCGCCGGGAATGGGACAGACTTTGGAGATCGAAACCCATAGATACGCGAACAAACCGAGCTACGCCTTCCCGTGGCACGGCGACAAGATTCCCGTCCGTTAGCGGCAACCCGAGTTCCGGCCCCCCCGCGCCGTCCTCTCACGAAGGAGCAAGCCATCTCAGTCCTAGTGCCATCACAAAGCGCAAAGCGCTATGCCACCGAATTGTGGGAGGAAGAGGTCGGCCTGATCACCAAGCTCCGCATCCACTCGACGAATGAGACGGCGCATTGGGCACTTCTGTCAGATCCGCATTTCCCTGCTGATCCTGAGGAGGGCCGGCCGCCGCACAAACCAACCGAGAACTTCCCCATCGCCGTTGACCAAGCCATCGATGCCGCGCCGCAAGCAGCGATGGTTCTCGGCGATATCGCTTACCGCCACGGCTTGCCGGAGGATTATTCCGCCGTGAAGCCCATGCTCGCCCGCATGGCCGAGAACTTTCCCGTGTGCCTCACGCTGGGGAATCATGACGTGCGCGAGAACTTTCTGACAGCGTTCAGCGATCACCCCATCCCCGACGAAACACCAGCCAAGGCAATCGTGATCGTCGAGCATGGGCCCGTCCGATTCCTGATCCTCGACTCCAGCTACCGCGTCGATGTGGTTCCCGGCATGCTGGGGTTTCGACAGCGCGCCTGGCTGGACAAGTTCCTTGCGGAATCCGATCAGACCCCCACCATCGTCTGCTTCCACCATGCGCTCGATGACAACGACAAGAGCCTGGTTGATGTCGATCGGCTGCTCGGCGTGATCCTGCCTCACAAGCAGGTCAAAGCGATTATCCACGGCCACTGGCACGATCTTCGCCGCTATGAGATCGATGGCGTACACGTCCTGCAGCTCCCCTCTGCCGGCTTGCCACTTGTCCCCGACGTTCCGATCGGCTGGCTCAATGCAACGTTCACCGGGTCCGGCGCGGAGTTCGAGATGCGCTCGATCGAGCCGCATCGCGAAAAGATTCTCGACAGCTTTTCCCTCGAATGGCGCTAGGATGTCCTCGTGACGAACATCCGCCGCTATCTCCGGTCACTACTCTTCGCTTCTGTTTGTAGTGCGACCCTCGCGTGCGCTCCCTCTGAATCCGCTGATATCACGCTGATCAACGGCAACATCTATACACTCAACCCGGACCAACCCAAAGCTGAAGCCATCGCGATCCAAGGCGACCGTATCCTCTTCGTCGGCCGCAGCGACGTGGTGAAATCGTACGAGACCTCCTCGACCGAGCGCATCGACCTTAAAGGAAGAACCGTTGTCCCCGGCCTGACCGACTCGCACGTCCATCTCAGTGGTGTTGGGTTCCGCAAACTCACCCTGGACCTTGAAGGCACGACGAGTCTCGATGAGATGATCGATCGCGTCAGCGCGAAAGCTGCCGATACGCCTGCAGGTGAATGGGTCACCGGCCGCGGCTGGATCGAAGCCCAATGGGACCCGCCTGTTTTCCCGACGCGTCACGATCTCGACCGCGCCGCGCCGGAACATCCTGTGTGGCTCACGCGCGCCGATGGTCATGGGGCGGTCGCTAACTCCAAAGCTCTCGAAATCGCGGGTATTGCCCAAGTAACCGAAGACCCGCCGGGCGGTGAGATCATGCGCGACGCCGGCGGAGAGCCCACCGGCATGCTGCTCGACCGCGCTAAGAACCTTGTCCAGAAGCACATTCCCGGACCGACCGCCGAGAGGCAACGTGAAGCCCTGGTGGTCGGCGCGCGCGTGATGATGGAACGCGGCTGGACCGAGGTCTCGATCGCCGGCAACTCGTTCGATGAAGTCGAAGTGATCCGCCGCCTTCAAGACGAGGGAGGCATCAAGATTCGCATCTACGACAACGTTCGTGGCCCCGGCCCGGATGCCGTCCGCCTATTCGAGCAGGGTGCCGTGCAACGTGAATACAACGGCCTCTTCACTCTGCGTGGCATCAAGGTTGTCGCCGACGGCGCGCTCGGATCGAAAGGCGCGGCGCTTGTCGAAGACTACGCCGACCACTCCGGCGCCGGGCTGCTGCTCTGGAAAGAGGATCAACTGCGTCCTCTCTACGAGCGAGCACTCCGCGAAGGGGTTCAAATCCAAACCCACGCCATCGGCGACCGGGCGAACCGCATGATCCTCGATCTCTACGAGGAAGCCTTCGAAAAGGTCCCCGCCGCCAAACGCAAAGTTGCCGACCCCCGCTGGCGGATCGAGCACGCCCAGGTCGTTCACCCGGACGACATCCCGCGCTTTGCCGCCCTGAAGGTCATCCCGTCGATGCAGGCCTCGCACGCCATCACGGACTTCCACTTCGCCAAGAGCCGACTTGGGGAAGAGCGGCTCAAAGGTGCTTACGCGTGGAAGAGCATGCTCAACGCGGGAGCCATCATCGCCGGCGGCAGCGACGCACCCGTTGAGAAGGGCGACCCGATGGTTGAGTTCTACGCTGCCATTGCTCGGAAGGATCTCAACGGTTTTTCCGCCGAGTACTGGCATCCGGAAGAAGCTCTCACGCGCGAGGAAGCTCTCAAGACGCTTACAATCTGGCCGGCCTACGCCTCGTTCGAGGAGGATGATTGAGGAACGATTGAGACGGGCAAGTGGGCCGACCTCACGGTGCTTTCGCAGGACATCATGACGGTTGAGGCTGCTGAGATCCCCGCGACGGAAGCCGAGATGACAATCGTCGCCGGCAAGGTCGTCTACAAGAAAGTAAGTACGTTTGCTGGCCGGTCACAGCTTGGGGTCAAGCCCACGGGCGGCATGTTGCACCTGGATCGACACTCGACTAACGTTAGTGCAGCCATGGTGCGACTTCTCTTTGTCCTGTTTGCGGCAATCTAGATCCTCCCCGCTTCGGATCTCTACTTTCCACCGCCCGGACAAGGCCTCGATGTCCAGAGTCGCAAGACACCCGCCCAAGCCGGTCTCGACCCCGGCGTCATCGCGGCGCTCAAGGGCAGCGGCGACCGTTGGGCGCTGTGGCGGAACGGCCACCTGATTCACGTTGAAGGCGATTTCAACCATCGCCAGGACGTCTGGTCGAATAGTAAGACTTGGCACGCCATGACCGTGGCCGCGGCAGTTCAGCAAGGGTGGATTCCGTCGCTTGACCAATCCCTTGCCGTCTGGAACGCAGGCTTGCGCGACCGATATGCAGCTGTCACTTGGCGTCATGTGATTACGCAGTCGTCAGGGTTCGATTATCCCTACGGTGCGTTCCCCGCCTACCCGCCGGGCAAGATGTGGACGTACTCCGACCTCAACCCCATCCAAATGTGTAACGCGCTGGCCCGTGTTTACGGACTAGAGGATTACTACGACGACTACACCCGCGTCGTGAAGCAAGCCTACTTCGATGCAATCGGCCTGCGGGGTTGGAAGTTGCTCATCCGGAGAGACCCCGCGTATCACGGTGTCAATGATGCCATCCGCTTCTCCTTCGACCTGGAGGACATGGGACGGCTCGGCCTGCTCGTCCTGGCCCGCGGCAACTGGGACGGCAAACAGATCGTTCCCAAAGGATTCGTCGAAGCGCTCGAAACCAAACAGACCCACGGCATGAGCGTGAACTACGATGGGCCGAACGATGGTGACCTCGGCTATACCGCCGACGAGTTCCCTGAGCCTCCCTACGGCTACATGACTTGGGTGAACACCGACGGCGACCTCCTCCACGGCGCCGACCGCAGTTGGGCCTATGCCAGCGGAGCGGGCGGCAACCGCACAATCTGGAACCACAAGTTCGGCATCGTTTTCGCCGTCCAAGGCGCGGGCCGCTGGCCCCGCACGAACGCCGCGCCGCACACCCTTGAGAAGCACATCAGGAAGTAGCGGCGCACCGTGGCCGCTCCGCCGCCGTTACTGCTAACCTAATCCGGTAGATTCGAGCAAGTCGGGGGGATGCGTGAAACCACGTTGGATTGTAATTTCACTCTTGGTGGTCTTGGCCGCCGGTTGCGGAGGCCAAGCGCCGCCGCCGGAAGCCGAAGGCCCATCGCTTAAGGTCAAACGCCAGTTCATCTATCCGGAGGAGTTCCCTCCCGGCAAGCCCTATACCCCGGGCGTGCTCGCCGGAGACTACCTGTACATCGCCGGTCAAGTCAGCCTCGATCCACAATCCCGCGAGCAGCCCGCGACGATCGAAGACCAGACCCACATGGCCATGAAGAACATGGGCTACGTGCTGCGTGATGCCGGCATGGACTACGACAACGTCGTTACCTGCCACGTGCAGCTCGACGACATGGATAACTACAAGGGCATGAACGAGGTCTACGGCAGCTATTACACCTCGGGCCGCTACCCGGCGCGTACGACGCTTGAGTTCCCGGGACTGCCCTCGGACTCGCATGTCGAGATCACCTGTGTAGCCTACGCCGACAAGTCGAAGATTGAAGTCGTCCGACCCGGTGAAGGGGCGACGCCCGCCGCGATGGGGCCTTATTCGCCCGCAGTGTGGGCCGGTGACCGCCTCTATCTTTCCGGCCAAGGGGGCCGCAACCCGCAAACCAACGAGATCGACCCCACCACCGAAGGCCAGACCAAGCAGACTCTTGAAAACGTCGGAACGATTCTCAAGGCTGCCGGTCTCGGTTTCGAGAACACGGTGATGGTGAATCCCTACTACCTGGGACATGACAACTACGCCAAGCTCAACTCGGTTTACCGCGAGTACTTCGACCTCGGCCGCCCGTCGGCTCGAGGCAGCTTTTGCCTCTCGCGGCTTCCCGGTACCATCAGCGTTGAGATCACGTTCACCGCGACACGCAACCTGCAAAAAAAGGGCCGAGTTTTGCCGCATGGCCGCCGGCCTTCGCACACCGCTGTCCCGGCAACGATTGACGGGAATACGATGTTTTTCGCGGCGAAGTCAGCCCCGGCTGCGGGAGACGACGTCGAATCTCAGTTCCGCGCTTCAATGGAACACTGGAGGCGGGTGCTCAAACTGGCGGGCATGGGTTTCGAAAATGTTGTTAGCACGAACGTCTACCTCAAGGACCTTGACGACATGCCGAAGATGACTGAGGTCTTCCGTGAATACTTCCCAGAAAGCCCGCCTGTGAGGACCACGCTTCAAGTCATTCAGGAGGGGTCACGCGAAAAGGTGCGGCAAGAAATCTCGATGATCGCCGTCCGCTAGGGGCCAAGGAAAATACCCGTGAAACGTACATCCGCTGCTTATCTCATCATTTGCCTCGCTCTTTCGGCCGGAACCCTCCTGGGCGAGCATCACCACAAGGTCGAGCGGCAATTCATCTATCCCGATGAATTCGCCCCCGGCAAGGCCTACACGCCCGGCATCCTTGTTGGCGACTACCTCTATATCTCGGGCCAAATCGACAAAGACCCCAAGACCGGCGAACAGCCCGAAGGCATCGCGGACCAGACCCGCATGGCGATGGACAACATGGGCCACGTCCTGCGCGCCGCCGGTATGGACTTCGGAAACGTCGTCACCTGCCACGTCCAACTCGCTGATATGGACAACTACAAAGACATGAACGAGGTCTACGGCAGCTACTTCGGGCCGGATCATTTCCCGGCGCGCACCACTCTCGAGTTCCCCGGACTGCCCGGCAACGCTAACTTGGAAGTGACCTGCATCGGGTACGCCGACAAGTCAAAGATCTCCCTCGTTGTTCCCCCGGAAGGCGCAATCCCCGCCGCCATGGGACCGTATCGCCCCGGCGTGTGGGCCGGTGACATGCTTTACGTTTCCGGTAGCGGTGGACGGAACCCCAAAACCAACGAGATCCCTGCGAGCATCGAGGGGCAGACGGAACAGACGATGAAGACCATCGGCGCCATTCTCGAAACGGCCGGACTCACCCATGAGGACGCCGTCTTCGTGAACGTCTACTTTCTGGATCCCGACGGCTATCAAGGGCCCACTTACGGCAAGCTGAACTCCGTCTACAAAAACTTCTTTACGATCGGTAGCGCGCCAAGCCGGGCGAGTTTCTGTTTGTCTCGGTTGCCGGGAACGATCTCGACAGAGATCACGTTCGTCGCGACACGCGACACGGCTAGCAAGGGCCGCGTCGTGCCCTCGTACATGGGGACCAGTCCCACCTCATCTGGTGGTGGTGTCCTGGCGGGGGACACCCTTTGGACATCCGGCAAATCGGGCAAGGGCGACACGATCGAAGAGCAGATGCGCGACTCGCTCGAGAAAATTCGTGATACGCTGAACCTCGCCGGTATGGACATGGAACACGTCGTCGACGCCCACGTCTACCTCAAAGACGTGGGTGACATGGACAAGATGAACGCCGTCTTCAAGGAGTACTTCCCGAACAATCCACCGGCGCGAACGACGCTCCAAGTCACCCAAAAACAACTCGAGCAGGTCCAGGTGGTTGCCGTGCGCTAGTCGCCGACGCCGCGATCAGGCGAAAGCCTGAAAAGCTCGGTATGACGAGTTTTCTATCCGTCTACGGAAATCCCTTAGATCGAAATGCGGCGGGTCTCTGATGGGTTCATTCCCCGTCTTGGCCGAAAATAGTCAGTGGTGAAAGCCTATATTCGAGTTTCCGATGCTGGCATCGGGCCACTCGCCTTCGCGGTGATGCTGCTGGCAACGCTACTTACGGGCTTTTTCTGGCTCGGTTATTGGGTTTCGGAAAGCACCATTGCCGAGCGCAAACCGAATAGCAGCCCACGGATCATCCAGATCCCGCTGCCTGACGTCGGCGCGGAAACGGTGGCACAACCCGCTACGCCAACCCAATTGCTGGACATCGACCCGCAAGACACGGCCCGGCTTTAGTTTGCATTCGTGGCATCGGCCGATCTCGGAGACCGCGCGGCTGTGCACCACGCATGGTCGGTAGGTTGTAGAACGGACCGGCGTTGAGAGTTACGTAGGTTAGAACTGCAGCCGAAAGTTCAACTGAAGTGTGCGATCCAGACCTTCTGTTCGTACGACCCCGAAGAACGGATGGTCGATGTTGCTGAACGGCATGTCCCAGTTCTTGTTGTTGAACACGTTGATGAAATCGACTCCAACGTTTGCGGATAGAACCTCGTTCAAGCTGAGCGCTTTGGCGAAACGCATGTCCCACTGCTGAAAGCCATGTGTTGTGAACTGATTCCTGGCCACGGTCCCCGGCCGGAGTTCATCGAAGTCGGTCGGCTCGACACGCTCAAATACTGTCGGGTCAAACGCAAACCGGCCGGTGACTTCGCGCCCATCGTCCAGAGTGAAGGTGCGAACCTCGCTCGGATCGAGCCGCTGAAACTGGCCCACTAGATCCGGGCGGCCAACTCGTTCGAAGCTGAACGTAGGATCCTGAGTTTGCCGAACGTCGAGCGGCAGTCCGGTGCGATAGCGCCAAGTGCCGCTGATTCGCCAACCGTCGAGCCAAGCCGCGCGATTCCGCAATCCCGGCGCCAGACCGATCTGGTAGAACCACGTCGTGCTCAACGTATTGCGGCGGTCGAAGTTCGAGACAGACCAGGGCTCGGTATTGAACTCCTCCCCGAACGTCGTACTGCCGTTGTCACGCGCACGCGACCAGTTGTAACTCACGTCGAACGCTAAGCCGCGGCTTAGGTATCGCGTAGCGCGGATCTGGGCCGCATGATACTGGCTCGTCCCGGTACTCTCGAACTGCCGAATATCGGTGTACTGCGAGAAGCGCCGCATCCGTCTGATGAAACTGAACGGCAGGATCGCGTTGCGCTCGAACACGTTCAACTCGCGCTGGCGTTGCAACTGTTCCGCCCGCGTCCCCAGGTACGTACCGCTCACAAGCACCCGTCCCGGCAACAAGCGCTGCCACCCCACGGTCCAATGCTTGGCGAAGGCGTTGTCGAAATTGCGGTCGAACACCCGGATCGGATATGTCACCTGCTGATTACGAATGGCATTGGTGTCGAGTACCGGCAGCATCGACAGCGGCGCCTCGAAACTTCCTTGCGTGCCGGAGAACGGCGTCAAGTCGAAGCGATTGTCCGTGCTGAATGGCGGATAGGTCGCCTGAAACAGCGCCGCCGCGCTCGAACCGGCAAACGTCCCGAAGTCGTAGAACACGCCGTACGAGGCACGGAAGACCGAGCGGCCCGATTCTCCGAAAACCCAGCGTGAAAAGCGATTGTCGGAAGCCGGCGAGTAGCTTACGCCGATCCGCGGCACAAGGTGTTTACCGTCCGTGGCAATCGTCGAACGCGGTAACGGCCCGAGGTCCCCGTCCGGGTCGCCGGGAAAGATTAGATTGGGCAAAGTGTCGGGGAAGCGCTGTGAGTCAACCTCTTCGCGAAATGCCGCGACACGATCCAAACGATCAACAGCGGGTGGTTGCGATTCATGTCGTAGGCCGAGCGTGATCTGCAGACCTCGAAAGGGCCTGAGCTCGACTTCGCCGTAGTAGGCCCATTCTGTCCAGCGAAGATTCAAGCTGCGTGGCGTCTGCAAACGGTAAGCGCTCGGCGCGCCGGTCAGCAGGTTCGCCACGCTGTTGCGTGTCCCTTCCGTTGCCGGGATGCCGAACGTGAAGCTGCCCGCCGGGTTCTCGGTGTTGGTGAAGGGCCAGATGCCGCGCTGGTACGAGACACCCCCTCGCAGAACGACGGGGCCTTTCCGATAATTCACGTCTTCACGGAGCTGATACGTTGTTTGCGCTGAATCCTCACTGAACAAGAACGGTCTGATATGCAGTTGCTCAACGCCGGCGTTGGTCAGCAGAGTGACGTCGGGAATCGTTCCCGGATCAGCCCTAAAATTACGGAAACTGAATCCAAAACTCTCGGCCGTCACGTCGCGATGATCGAGCAGTCCCTGCCAGCGACCGATAGCCAGGCGTTGTCCGGCGATGCCGGCGGAATGAGTAAAGTTCGCCGTCGGTGAATGGGTGAGCGAGACCTGCGAGTTATTCGAAACCTGCCGCCGCCGCTCGGCCACTCCCGGCGCTGTGAGCAACGTTCCCGACAGTGGGTCTCGCACCGTGTTGCGGAACGTGTGGTGACTCCAATTCAGAGACCAATTCCGCCGCCGAAAGTCCAAGCGCCCGAGCAGCATATCGCCGCTGCTATCGAGTGTGTTCTGCGTCTGATGCAAGCTGGCGCCGACATTCGCACGCGGCACGAATTCGTCCAGGTACTTCGTCATCAAGGGATCAAACACACCGGGGGGCAGTTGCCCGTTCTGGTAGGCCTGGAGAGTGTCTGGATCCACCGGCCGGTCCAGTTCGGGAACAGCGGAAAAGTCACCGGCGCGCTCGGCCTCACTCAAGACTTCGGAGATCTCAAGGTGCTTCCGCTCGGTACCCCATCCCTCGGCGTCGACGAAAAAGAATAGTCCCTTATCCCGCCACAGAGGTCCGCCGATCTGCCCCCCGCCCGTCCATCCTTTGAGGGAGTCGGTCGAGCCGTCAAACGACTCCAGCGTATCGTTCACGTCCGGACGCCAGAAGCCCCGCGCCTGCCCGTGCCAGTTGTTCCCTCCGCTACGGGTGACCGGCGCGACAATGGCCCCGGCGTTGCGCCCGTCACCGGCCGAGTAGGTGTGCGTGATCACGCGAAAACTTTCGATGGCCTCGGGTGCGGGTCCGAATGTTGCGGCCTGCGCCCCGGTCAGCCGGTTCTGCGAATTGTTCAGTGCGCCATCGAGCTGGTAGTTGATCGCCGAGCGGCGCGAACCATTGGCTGAAACCGCTGCGCCGCGCCCCGAGAACGGATCAATTTCCAACGAAGCTGTGGGGCTCATGCCCGGGACCATCAGCAGCAGCTTGTCGACCGACGTCCGACCTTCGCTGCCTATCATGACCGGCAGACTCTCGATCTGTTCGCGCACGAGTCCGTATTCAAGAGCGATGCCCTCAAGGCCCGCCTTCGCCCGGGTTAACGGTGGCGCCAGCGGATGCAGTTGAACCGACAGTTCAAGGGGGATGCTCGGTAGAACCTCATACGGCCCGAGCCGTTGGGTAGCGTATTGGTCGAGCGAAAAGGAAACCGAGTAGCGGCCGGTGGCGAGACCTTCGAACGCGAAGGCGCCTTGCGAGTCGGTGTGGGTGACGATGACCTTGCCTGTCGAGAAATCGATGAGCTCGACCTGCGTATTGGGAAGCGGTTCCGTCGCCGTCGCGATGACGTTACCGCGGATGACGCACGGCTCGGCGGCTCGCGCGACGACCACGAGCAGACACACAAATACCGCTGCGACGAGACTGACCCGGTGGGACATAGCCGCCTACCGCAGTTTAGCGGTATCGGCTTTAATACGCTTCAGGCGAGTACGGATGCGGCTTAGCGCTTCCCCACAGGAAACGTTCGCGTCACCCGCGTCCAATAGATGCCGAGGAGTGCTCAGGATCGCGGTGAGATTGGCATCAAGTTCCAGGGCGTCTTCGAGCAACGCCGTGGCCTCGACCTGAAGATCGCCGGATGATGCGCTCTCATCCTTGGCTTTGTAAGTCCAATACTTGCGAGGAAGCACCTCGGACAGTAAATCGTAAATCCTGGCCTGATGCCGGCGAACAGCGTTCGCATGCACCGCGGCCAAGTCCGCGAAACGGCTGGAGGAACCGACCTCTGATACCAGGTTTGCCGGAACCGCGCTGGTCAGCATCTTCAGCTCGTAGGCGTGGGCAAGCAGGTTTGACTGGTTCTCGAACACCTCGTTCATGAAGCGGTCGAGCTCGCCTTCCAGCGCGGACGCTTCTGTCGAGGCGAATGATCGCCGTGCCGCGTCGCTGTAGTGCTCAAGAAGAGATGTCCGAACGACGCCCCCTGGAATACCCTGCTCTATCGGAGCCGATACAGCCGAACCGGCCACACCCGTGGAGACGGCTCGTAGCTGTAGTTCGATGGGCACTCTCCCGGCCTTGTCGACCGAACGAATCGCGGTGGTGACTTCGTTGCGGACTTGCTCGTTCTCGACCGTGCCGGTGAAGACAACTCTTTCATCCGTCCACGCGGGAGCGACATCCTCGCGCCACACTTTGGCGCGGTGCAGAATCCAGTGGCCTTCCACGACTTCTCTCGCGGCGGCGAGCGTTAGCGGCTGCCGCTCGATAACGGTCGGCTCCGCTACCGGCGCTTCCATCAAGGCAGCAGCGGTTGGCGACATTGATGGTGTCCGCAACGGTCGAAGACCCGCGATGATCGGCGCGCGCAAAAACGGTGATGCTGTCTCGGCAGGGTTCGCCGGGAGCGCCCCTGCCTCACTGGCGTAGCGATCGAGAACTCTTTGCTCGGCCACCATTGGCGTCGATTTGACGGAGGCAGCTACAACAGGTTCTGCTTCCCTGGGTTTCGTTGCCGGAGGCGCGGTCTCGACGGCGGATGCCGCTGGGGCCGTCTGTTGGGCGACTCCCAGTTGCGGAAGTGGAGTAACGGTCGGGGGTTCGAGAACAGGAGCCTCGGCGACCATGACCGGCACCGCGTCAGAACCCGGCGAGAAGAAGTCCGATTCCATCACACCGCTGAACACAGCAAACCCGAGCGCGGCGGCTGCCGCATAGGCCCCGGCCCAACGCACCGGGAAGGTGATGACCGTGGCGGGCTTGCTAATTTGCTGCGCAATGGCATCCCAGGCAGCAGCGTGCTCGACGGCCGTTTCCGACGGGACCGTCGCGCACAACTCCTGCTCGGCGTCGCCAAGCAACTCTACCAGATTCACCAAGGCGGTCCTGCACGCCTCGCACTCATCCAAGTGCGACGCCCGCTCGAACCCTAACTCGCCTTCACACTGGAGTAGGAGTTCTTCCGTGCTGAGATGCCGAATTCTCACTAACCTCAACTGCTCCTAACTTCTTCGTGGCTCTGGCTAAATAACTGACAACAGTCGATATAGCCAGATCCAACACCTCTCCGATCTCTCGGAGTTTCAAACCTTCCGTTCGCAGCCTCAAGCACTCCAACTCCATCGGACTGAGCCGGTGCCACGGTAGCTGCGATACGTAAACTTTCGTGTCTGGCGGAGCCGAGGGCGAAACCAACCGCCTCTCCATGCTCATCCACGCTTCGTCATCTAACAGTTCCGGCTTCTTCTTCCGGCCACGGTCAACCAACAGGTTGTGGGCGACACGGAACAACCAAGCACGGGGCTGTAGTATCTCCTCGTCTCGTATTCGCGACTGGTAAAAGCGAACAAACGTCTCTTGAGCAATGTCTTCCGCCTCGGAGGAGTCATCCATGTGATACCGCAGATAACGGATCAGGCTATCCCGGTACTCAGCAAAGACCGACTCGGTCTCCCGAACGGCGGACTCATGCTCACCATTCAAAACGCACAGCGCCCCTGATGCCACTGTGCCTGAAGTGTAGAAGACGTATCAGGCAGGCATTCTTACGGCAGAAACTTCTTTATTCTCGCCTCGCGGTTCGATCCTTGTCAATTTTGTCGATCGGACCAAGAGCCTGTAGGCCAACAATTTAGCCCCGATCGAGGGCCCCATCGGGGAGGTTTCTGGCAAACATGGAAGATCACGCCGAAAAAAGTGCCCGCTTATTCGTCTACTTCTATAGACAAGAGGTGAACCAGAGCGGTTGAGGAATTCCTGAGCCGTTGAAGTGTCCCGAATCACGCTTCATTCTGGTGAATCCTCGGCTCTTCCCACACACGAACCCACCTGCGCCGGCGGCGAAGATTTTCTCTTCCCGCCGGCGCAGCACGTTTTAGCCTTTGCATTTCTCGTAGCGGCCGATGTTGCTCCAGGCCTCCACGATTCCGTCAGTTATACTGTTAGGTGGTGAGGCCTTTTCGCGAGGCTGGAACCGTGTTCATTGAAGTTGCAGAGCTTGAGCGTCGAAAGGTTCACTTCGACACGCACTTCGCTCCCGGCGCGATTGTTCTCGCCGATAGCGACTGGCGTCAGGTCGGACAGCTACACGCCACGGGTGTGGCGGAGTTGCTTGACCGGGTGGGTTCCCGCACAGTTCGCATTCGCGGGAGAATCCAAGGTAAGGCCGATGGTCGCTGTGCACGCTGCCTAGAATCTGTCTCGAAGGCTCTTTACGAAAACTTCGACCTGTTCTATTACCCGATGGAGATGATCGCCCGGTCCGAAGAGATTCGGATCGAATGTGACGATACGGACCTGGGGTTCTACGAAGGCCGGGGCGTGGAGTTGGGAGATGCGGTTCGCGAGCAGCTTGTGTTGTGGTTGCCGATGCGAGTTCTGTGTGATGAGAATTGTTCGGGACTCTGTTCAGGCTGTGGCAACAAGCGCGGCTCGGCGGATTGCCGATGCGAAGATACTTTTGTTGATCCCCGTTGGGATACCCTCCGGGATTTACGGTCGAAGCTGAAAACATAGGAACGTCATGCCCAATCCGAAACGACGCCATTCCAAAGCCCGCACCCATAAGAAACGGGCTCACCACGCCTTGCCGCGCACCACCCATGGCCTGTGTCCCAATTGTGGGGCCCAGAAGTTGCCCCACCGTATTTGCCAAGAATGCGGACAGTATCGTGGCCGCGAAGTTGTTGAGATCGCCGAAGAGTAGACAGTGCCGGACTGGCCTGTGTTGGTCCCCTTACCCCGGATAACGAGCTTGACGGCTTTTTTCTGGGGGTGGCACAATACCAATCACACTTGCTGTACCTTTCCCGACTCGAGAAACGATGATCAAGATTGCCGTCGATGCGATGGGCGGAGATCAGGCCCCCGGAGTAGAAGTAGAGGGTTCTGTTCAGGCTGCTCGCGAATATGGGGTGGGCGTCATCCTTGTGGGTCGCGAGGATGTCCTCGGCCCCGAGCTTGCCAATCACAACGCTACCGGACTCCCGATCGAGATTACTCACGCCAGTGAAGTCATCTCGATGTCCGATGTCGCAGGCAAGGCGGTTCGCGCTAAAGATAGCTCGCTCCGCGTCGCTGCCCGGCTCGTTCGCAACGGCTTGGCTCACGGACTCGTCTCAGCCGGCAACACGGGCGCGGCGATGGCCATCTCGAAGGTCGTCATGGGCGTCTTGCCGGGTGTCCACCGGCCCGCCATCGCTCAGGTTTTCCCCACTCTTAAGGGAACACTGGCGGTGCTCATCGATGTCGGCGCCAACGTCAATTGCGATGCGGAAATGCTCGCCGACTTCGCCGTCATGGGCTCGGCTTACTCCCATGTTGTGTGTCGTCGCGAAAACCCCCGCGTCGGCATCTTGTCGATCGGCGAGGAAGAACACAAGGGTAACGAACTCACTCGCGAGGCGATGCCGCTGCTCAAGCAGCTCCCCATCAACTTCATCGGCAACGTCGAAGGACAGGATCTCTACACCGGACACGCCGACGTTATCGTCTGTGACGGCTTCACCGGTAACGTGGCGCTTAAGGTGAGCGAGGGGCTCGTCAAAACCATCAAGTCCATGCTGCGCGAGTCGCTTGAAGCCAATCTCACCCGGCAACTCGGCTATGCGCTGGCGCGAGGCGCGTTCGAGGACTTTCGCAAACGAGTCGACTACAGCGAGTACGGCGGAGCACCCCTGCTCGGCGTCAAAGGCGGTTGCGTCATCTGTCACGGACGCTCGAACGCCCACGCTATCAAGAACGCTGTCCGCGTTGCCAGTGAGTTCTACGAAGGCGGCGCCAACAAAGAGATCGAGGCGACCCTCGTCAGGGGTCTCGAAGAAGAAGTGTCCGCCGCCGAATCCCTCGGCTAGTTCCGTTGTTCGTCAGATTGGCGCAATCAATCCGCTTCGCTCCCGGGGTACGCTAGAAGTCTCTCTTCGTGATCCCCGCCAGCCATCTCCTCAGCGGTTTTCTCGCAGGCCGCGCGCTGCGCTTGACCGCCGACCCAGCCGATCCCAAGAACCCTTGGCTCGATCCTGTCGTGCTCACCGCGATCGGGTCCAGCGTCTTCCCCGACTGGGATATTCTTCCGGGACTTGTGGGTGGAATTCACCTTTCTGACTTTCATCGTGTCCCGACGCACTCGCTGGCCGGTATCCTTTTGCAGGCGCCGCTGATCGCGCTCGGTATCCATTTTGCATGGAGTCGCTTCTTCCCCGGCACGCCCTCGCTACGGACACTATTTTGGGCCGCGCTGGCGGGGCTCGCCACGCATGTCTTCTGGGACTCCCTCAATCCCTGGGGTGTAACCCCGTTTTGGCCCTGGGGTGATAAGTGCCCGGGTAACCTGATGCATGAAGGCGACCTGTACGTGCTGGGCGCGCTGATTCTCAGCTCTATCCTGGTCGTGATGCGGCGTTATCGCTGGGGATTCGGACTGTGTCTGGCTTTCATCCTCAGCTACGGGCTTTTCCAGTTCCAATGGAGTTCCATGATCCAACAGCGTGCCGAGCGAGAGCTTGGCGCGGAACTCGTTCGCACCTTCCCTAACGGCCAGGTGGCATGTCCCTGGTTGGTGCTGGCCCGCCTGCCGGATACTCTCCAGGCACACTGCGCTTCTACTCCTCTGTCCGGTGAAACACGGTTGGTCCTCGAAGAACCGATCATCCAGGATGAGAGGATCGAGGCCGCCAACGCGATCTACGAGGTTATCGAATACAAGAAACTGCGCGACTTCCCGTTCGCCGAGTTGCGCCCGCATCCCGATGGTTCCACAACCATTATCTGGCGCGATCTGCGGGAGGCGGTTTTCGAAATCGGAGCCGATCAACCGTCCGGCTACTATGTTCGCCTCGCCCCCGACGGTCGCGTCCTGCATGGTGAATTGAACTGGTTTCTGCGGATCTGGTTCTGGTGAAAGCGCTAATGCTTTATGATGGCTTCGGGAATCTTATATGAAAAAGACGCTGCTTGCACTACTCTCATTTGCCCTCGCACCCTCGATCATGGCCGGCTCGGACATCATGTCGGCCAAAGACCAGGCCGCTTCCTCGATTCTCGCCGCGCCCGAAGACCGCCGCGCCGAAGCGGCCGTGCTGGGTTACAGTGCCTCCGGTAAACTCATCACGTTGCGTGAAGGTTCGAATGACTTGGTCTGCCTTGCCGACGATCCCAAGAAAGACAAACTGAGCGTCGCCTGCTATCACAAGGAGCTTGAGCCTTACATGGCGCGCGGCCGTGAGCTCATCGCCCAGGGCATCATGGGCAAAGAGCGCAATGCAGTTCGCTGGAAAGAGATCGCGGACGGCAAGCTGAACATGCCTCGCGAGGCGCGTACACTCTACGTCCTCACGGGAAGCGGTTTCGATGCCGCCGCCGGTGAAGTCAAAGAGCCCTATCTGCGCTGGGTGATCTACAAGCCGTACGCGACGCCGGAGTCCACCGGGCTTTCGACGAGCCCTTCTCCCGGAGGCCCCTGGCTTATGTCCTCCGGTACCGCGGGCGCGCACATCATGATCAACCCGCCGAAACCCAAGAAGTAATAGGCGTCGGGTGCTACGTCTTGGTTGACGCCAACTCACGCAGCGCTTCGGTATAGGGCGCGCGGGCGACTCCGTGCTCGGTGATGATCGCCGTCACGTAGCGGTTCGGTGTCACGTCAAAGGCCGGATGTATCGCCTTGGTATCGGGCGGCGCGACGGGCACGCCTTGCAGTTGCGTGACCTCGGCGGGATCACGTTCCTCAATGGGAATCTCTTCACCTGAAGTCAGCGAAAGATCCAGCGTCGAAATCGGCGCGGCGACGTAGAAGGGAACGCCGTTCTCTTTCGCCAGTACTGCTACCGAATACGTCCCGATTTTGTTCGCGACATCGCCGTTCCCCGCGATGCGGTCGGCCCCCACGACGACGGCCCCGACCTTGCCACTGTGCAGTAGATGTCCCGCCATGTTGTCAGTCAGCAGCGTGACCGGGATGCTGTCCTGTTGCAGCTCCCAAACCGTCAGGCGCGCACCTTGGAGGAACGGCCGCGTCTCGTTCGCGAAAACAGCGACCGAACTCCCACTCTCGACCGCCGCCCGGATCACGCCCAAAGCTGTGCCGTAACCGCCGGTCGCCAGAGCACCCGCATTGCAGTGCGTCATTACCTGGGCATCCGCCGGAAGCAACGCCGCGCCGTGGCGGCCAATCGACTGGTTGATCGCGATATCTTCCGCGAGCACCCGCTCCGCCTCCGCGACCAACTTCGCACGGATCACCTCGACGTCCGTCCCCGAAGCGCGCAGTTCGCTGTAGCGCTTCTTCATGCGCTCGATCGCCCAGAAAAGATTCACCGCCGTCGGTCGTGTCGCGCCGAGCACGGCGCAAATCTCCTCCATCTCGGCGTCGAGCTTTTCGGCGTCGGCCTGTTGGACTCCGATCGCGACGCCCATCGCCGCTGCAACGCCGATCGCCGGCGCGCCGCGGATCACCATGCCACGGATTGCGTCGGCGACTTCACGGTAGTTCTTGCAGGTGACGTAAGTTTCCTCGGCGGGTAAGCGCGTCTGATCAATCATCACGACGCCGGCAGGCGTCCATTCAATTGTTTTCACCATGGGAAAGCAACACTACCCTTCAGGCTCAAAGCCTCGCACTCTTCAATCCATCACTCGACCAAGCAACAGAGGCGCGGATGTGAAATCCGCGCGCCATCGCCGCTAGGCACGAACACCACTAAAGCTTCTCGAGTTGGTCGCCCGCCAAGTAAACCGCGGCGAAGAGAGTCGCATTGTAGCTGGCGTGCACGAGAGTGGAAGGTAGGATCGAGCCTGTTCGCGCGCGCAGCGTACCGAAAACGGCTCCGACGCCGAGAAGCATCAGCAGGTTCTGCCAACGCCAGCCGTACTGCATGCCGTGAACCAGCGAGAAAACCGCACTCGTCGCTAAGACCGCGAACACCAACCCCAGTGATCGCTCGAAAACCGGGAACATGAATCCCCGAAAGAACATCTCCTCCACCACCGGGGCGATGAGCACGCCAAACACCGCGAGCAGAGCCATCACCATCGGGTCTTCGAGCAGCAACTCGAAAGGCAGTTTTTCGTCCACCTTCGGAAGTAGTGCCGAAAGAGGAACGACGACAATCGCCAGTAGGGGCCCCGACCACAGGTAACGGACGGGCGACCCTTCAAACCTCACCCATCCGATCGCGGGACCGAACCGCAACTGGTATTTAACAGAAATAATCAGGTAAATGAAAGTGAAGACGGCGGCCCACATCAGCATCGAAATCGCAATATTCAGCGGGCCTTGGACGCGCGGTTCCTCGATGTTGACCTCAAAGCCGAAAGCGAAGCTCAGTCCGTGGAGAACCGCGCCCCCGAGCACTAACAGCATCACCAACGCGACGACGGCGAAAACGATCAAGAAGACGAGATCAAGATAGCCCCAGGTTTCCGGCTGCACAGGGGTGCTCGGAGGTTCGAAAGGGGGCGGCGCGGGCGAGGTCGGTTCACGCGGCAGTTCGATCGGCGCGTAGGACCCCGTAGGATTGTCCGGTTCCAACAAACCATCCTATCAACCGGGGGCCGGGGCAACGCGGCTCACCGCGCTGTCGTCGATCAACTCCAGGAAGCGTAGCTCACCAGCCAAGGCGGCGCGGCTAGTGGCCGGTTCCTTGCATCTTGTCGAGTTCGTCGTCGGTCTTAGCCATCATCTCTTCGCCGGTGTGGAGCGAGATGATACCCTCTCCGATCGCGCGCTGAATGGCGGTCTTCTCAGCGGATAGCAGGTGCGCGCGGGCCACTTTCTGCTCCTCGACGGCGCGCCCAGCATTCTCTTCATGAAGAGCTTCGAGGCGCCTCTCGGCATCGCTTTGGTGGCCTTTAAGCTCGGCGAGCAGGCCGCGGTAGACGGGGGCCGAAATCATATGGCTTTCACGCATGAGCTCGAGTTCCTGGAGTGATGACGAGACGGCCATCTGCCGCACCTTGACGCGGTCAAACTCGTCTTCTTCACCCATCTTGATCCCGAGTTTTCGCATCATTGGTTTGATGGTTAAACCTTGCACGACGATTGAGAAGGCGACCACGCCGAAGGTCATCGCGAGAATCTGCGAGCGGCCCGGGAACGAGGCATCGAGGGAGAGCGCCAACGCCATCGAAACGCCGCCGTGGATGCCTCCCCAGAAGAGCACGTGCTGCCAGGCGACGGGGATCTTCTCGGCGAAGTGGTTGCCGATAGGGACGAGGCTGTAGATCGAAAAGACACGGCCCAGCAAGACCGCGGCGATGGCGATGCCGATGGCGCCCGAGTACTCAATGAGATCAGCGAGGTGGACCTCAATGCCGATAAGTAGGAAGATCAGCGAGTTGATGACGAAGCCCAGGTATTCCCAGAAGGACCACAACGCCACGCGGGTTCGCGAGCTCATACCGGACGGCGCGCCGTAGTTGCCGATCATCAGACCGGCGCCGACGGTGGCGATGACGCCGGATACGTGGAAGTGCTCGGCGACAAGGTAGGAGCCGTAGGCAAGGATCGTGGTGAGTGTGATCTCGATACGCGGGTCGTCGAGCCGAGCGGTGAGTTGGCTGACGATGTAGCCCAGCCCGAGGCCGAGGGCTCCACCGCCGAGAGCGACCATGAGGAAATGGCCGATGCCTTCGACGATGTCGGCCTGGCCCGTGAGGACAGCCGCGAGGAAGATCTGGAAGACGACCACCGCCGTCCCGTCGTTGAACAGGCTTTCGGCTTCGACCAGGACGGAGAGTCGCTTCGAAACGCCCATCTCCTTGAACAGGGCGAGGACAGAGATCGGGTCGGTGGCGGAGATCAGTGAGCCGAACAGCAGGGCGACGACCAGCGGCAGGCCTAGCAGCCAATGAACCGCGAAGCCGGTAACAGCGGTCGCGATGAGCATGCCGAAGATCGCGAGTAACAGGACCGGGATCAGGTTGCGTTTGAGGCGGCGGGCCTGGATGTTGAGTCCGGCTTCAAAGAGCAGGCCGGGCAGGAAGATCATGAAAATGACGTCGGGTGTGAGGACATCGGAGCTACCGCCTTCACCGAGCCGTCCGGTGATCGGGACGTGGAAGATATCGATCAGAAAGCCGCCGATAACGAGGGCGATCGTGTAGGGGATCTTGAGCCGGATCGTGGCCATCGCGATGAGCGAGGCGGCGATCAGCAGCAGTAGGAGGAACTGGATGATGTCGGCGGCTTCCATGGTGTATGACTATGATGGCCGAAATGGGGCGGGCGTGTTTCGTGTCTCGTGATTAGCGAACCAGGTTGGGTCGTAGCCGTCGGTTGATCGGCCGTCCATCACGAGGTAATCGATAGGCGGATAGCCCTGAGACAGTACGCTCTCGATCATCGCCTCAAGGGACCGCGCCATGTTGGAACTGGGCGTGACGATGCTGACGGTGGCGGGCGGCGACCTCGATACGAGGAGTCGGGCTTTGGAGGTCGGACACGTCCGATAGGGGTTGCGGTGCGCGATGCGAACCACACTCATCCCATCGTAGCGTGAGCCAAGTCCGCACCCGTAGAAAGCGAAACCCTCAGTCCTTCTCCCGGCCGTTTGATCTTGCCCGAGCCTCAACCTCAAGTAGAATCTTGCCGAGCCCTGCCTCGATCGTAGTGCGCTGGCGCGGTGTGAGGAACCCGACAACCTCCTTCGCTTCCTCAAACCGGGCTGCTATGGCCCGGTCGACGAGTCGCCGTCCCTTCGGCGTCAGTATAATTTGAACCCCTCGGCGGTCACCCGGGTCCGGCTCTCTTTTTACGAGCTCCTTCGCTTCGAGACGGTCGATGCGGTTCGTCATGGCGCCGGAGGACAACATTACTTCGCGCATCAAGTCCGTCGGCGATAGACAGAACGGCGCGCCGGTGCGCCGGAGCGTCGCAAGCACATCGAACTGCCACAAGGTAAGGCCGAAATCCGCGAGTACGCGTTCCACACGCCGCTCCAGCCGGACCGCCAGCCGTAGTACGCGTCCGACCACGCCCATAGGGGACGCATCCAGGTCGGGCCGCTCCCGGCTCCACTGCTGAATCAATTGTTCAATCGGATCCGAAGTCACAGGGGAATCATAGCGGACCTGCCTCTCCGTTTTCCGTTGCGGACGGTGGGTTCGGCAGAGGCTGCCGTCAGTCAGGTGTTCGCATTGCTATCGCGGAACCCTCGACTCAGAGTATCTTGACATAAAGATAGATCCTTGCTATCTTTATGTCAAGATACTTTCTTTTGAAGGACGATTGGAGGCTACGATGCTGAAAACCAATCGCGGCGAACAAACCTGGTTTGTCACGCAACCAAATCACGGAGCCGTCGCAGGATATCTCGCGGCCCATTGGGGCAATGACGAATTCACCGCGCCCGGCTACTTCGGAACGACAGCTGACCCCGCCCAACTGCGTGCTGAAACGATCCTCGCAATCGCCGAGCATGACAACGGTTGGTGGGAATGGGAGGCGATCCCCGACTTTGGTGAGCTCGATGCCCTCCCACTCGATCTCGGCGACGTACTCAAAGACCAGCAGGCCGGTATGGATCGCTGGCGGCGAGGCATTCCGCGGTTTGGCGAGAGCCATCCGTACGTGAGCTTGCTCATCAGTTTCCACGCCTACTGGCTCTATGCGGCGAGGACCGAACCCGCTCCCGATCCGGCGTTTGTCCACCCCTTGTTTTGGAAGGGCGCGCCTGAAAAGCTCATGGCAGGCCCCCTTGATCAGGCACGGGCTTTCGTAACAGAAATCCGAGCACTGCAGGCCGATTTGGCCGCCCGCGTCCGTCGGTCTCCAGCGACCGCTTCGTGGGTCGATTCAGATAGCCTCAAACCCCACGCCCGGTTGCTTCAAGTCTTGGATGGACTCTCGCTGTGGCTGTCTTACCCGTTGATCCCGGTACGCTCGGGTGAAGCCAAGGGATTCGGCGAGGATCCGGTTACATTCCTCGAGGTTCCTCGCGGCAGTTGGAACGACCGAGTGGCCATCGAGGCACGGCCGGGCGGAAATCGGCGGATCATTCTAGATCCCTACCCATTCGATCGCGACCCGCTGCCCGTTTCGATCCCGGTGCGGATCGTCGACCACGCTACGAAACCTTCCGCTCCGCTTCAAGCTTGGTGGCGTTCGCAACAAGAGCAACAGATTCACTTTGAGCTCTCCGCACTTTGATTCGTTTTTGAAAAGGAGCCAAGCCATGTTGAAAAAGGCCAAGACCGATCACCCGATCCTCGAGTTGATTGCGCAGCCTTGCAGCCCTTATGGGTTCACCGAAAAGTCGATCTCGCAGGGAGTTGCTTTCAATCTTTGAGGCCGCCCGCTGGGCTGCTTCCGCCTTCAACGACCAACCCTGGCGCTTCATTGTGGCCACGCACGGCGAGCCCGTGGGATTCACGTTCAGACAGGAACTTTGAAGGCTCGGTGTGTGGTTCACCCCGGACGGCGGTGATGGGCAGCGATCAGGCCGTAGAAGGATGTTCGCCTTCCGATAGCCCAGGAACACGCTTTGGAACCTCGGGCCGCAGCACGTGCTGCTTGTCGGCTTCGACGTCCTCCGGCGTTTCCGGTGTGCTGACCGCCGGCAACTCGCCGCCATCGAGCAGGGTCTGGATTTCTTTCCCATCCAACACTTCACGCTCGAGCAAGGCTTCGGCGATACGAGTCAGTACATCGGAGTTCTCCGTGATGTGCTTCTTTGCTTGGTCATAACCGCCCTTGACCAACTGGCTCACTTCGGCATCGATCCGGATGGCCGTTGCCTCACTGTAGTCGCGGTGCTGTGAGATCTCGCGGCCCAAGAAGATCTGTTCTTCCTTCTTGCCGAACGTCAGCGGGCCCATCGAACTCATGCCCCACTCGCAGACCATCTGGCGCGCCATCGCCGTTGCTTGTTCGATATCGTTCCCGGCGCCGGTCGTCGTGAAGTCGAGGAACATTTCCTCAGCGATCCGTCCGCCCATCAAAATTGCGAGCCGCCCCTTGAGGAACTCCTTCTTGTAGGTATGCTTGTCGTCGGTCGGCAACTGCATCGTGACGCCAAGCGCCATACCGCGCGGGATGATCGTCACTTTGTGCAGCGGGTCCGCCTCAGGGATCAACGCCGCCACCAGGGAATGCCCGGCCTCGTGATAGGCGGTCGTTCTCTTCTCCTCGTCGGTCAGGATCATCGACCGCCGCTCGCCGCCCATCAGTACCTTGTCTTTGGCCAACTCAAAGTCGCTCATCGCGACGACCTTACGGTTTTGACGGGCCGCGAACAAAGCGCCCTCGTTGATCAAGTTGGCGAGATCCGCGCCCGAGAAACCCGGTGTCCCGCGCGCAAGCACGGTCAAATCCACATTCTTCGCCAGCGGTACCTTACGGATGTGCACCTGCAGGATGCCTTCGCGGCCGCGGACATCGGGGTAATTGACGACCACGCGGCGATCAAAGCGGCCGGGCCGCAACAAAGCCGGGTCGAGCACGTCGGGCCGGTTCGTTGCCGCGATCAGAATCACACCCTCGTTCGAGTCGAACCCGTCCATTTCGACCAGTAACTGATTCAGAGTCTGCTCGCGCTCGTCATGGCCACCGCCTAAGCCGGCGCCGCGGTGACGCCCGACGGCGTCAATCTCATCGACGAAGATGATGCAAGGCGCGTTCTTCTTGCCCTGTTCGAACAGGTCACGTACGCGGCTTGCGCCCACACCGACGAACATCTCTACGAAATCCGACCCCGAGATCGAGAAGAACGGAACGTTGGCTTCGCCGGCAATCGCCCGCGCCAACAAGGTCTTGCCGGTCCCTGGAGGTCCCACGAGCAGAACGCCCTTGGGAATCCGTCCGCCAAGTTTCTGGAACTTTTGGGGCTCGCCGAGAAACTCGATGATCTCTTGCAGCTCTTCCTTGGCTTCTTCGACGCCCGCCACATCCTTGAATGTGACTTTCTTCTGTTGGCTCGTAAGCAGGCGTGCACGGCTCTTGCCGAAGCTCAGCGCTTTGTTCCCACCAGCTTGCATCTGGCGCATCATGAAGATCCAGAAGCCAAACAGCAGGATGAACGGAGAAGCGTTAATCAGGAACTGCAGCCACGCTGGCGTGCTTGACTGCTCGACAACGATCTCCGCGCCACTCTCCTCGATCTCTTCGATAATGCCGGGGTAGTCCGAAGGCAATGTGGTCTTGATCTGAATGCCGTTGCTCTTGAGCTTGCCCGAAGCCAGGTTGCGGTTGGTGATCGTGATCTTCTCGAAGTTCTTCGCCTGCACTTCCTTGCGGAACTCCGAGTAGGAAATCTCTTTTTCGCGCACGCCGCTACCGGTCTGCACGACTCTCCAAAGCAGGATCGCCGTGCAAAGCATCACGACCCAGAAGATGGCTGTCTTGACTGTCGAATTCACGTTGATACTGTCCCCTCAGCCCCCCGTCACAAAAGCTCTCTACTATGTATTGACGCTCGCGCCGTCCATTCGGTTCACTGAAACTTCCGAAGCGCCGTGCTCGATCTCAGCGATCTTCAACCAACGGCGACTCTCAACACGGGGCTTGAAATCTTCTGCTACGCCGAAGCGTCGCGTCCAGACAATGCGATCCGGTTTTCCGGCATCCTCCCCCGCATCCGCGGGTACTGTGAGGACCGGCCAGCCATCGCGCTCCCAAATTGGCGTGCGGCTTTCCTGGAAAAGCGCCTTGAGTTTCTTGGCGCGTGACCGCCCTTGTGGACGATATGAATCGCCCGGACGCCAACCACGCAACCTCAAAAGTCTCGGAACTCTTTCCCAATCAAGCGTTTCCGCTCTCATACCATTATAACCCCGGTCTTCGTCCGCTCGTCCGCTTAGCTGGAAAATCAGCTTCGTCTTGCCATCCGGCAGCGGCACGGTCACCGGTGGTTCGACCGCGATGTCAAATTCAGGAGTGGGGCCATGTGCCGATGCGGACTCGATACGGATCGTCCCGAATGATCGCAAGGCAACGATTCCAGGTAGGTGGGTCTCTCCTCCGGCGCCACCTTTCGCGCCCAGGGAGCATAGTTGCTCGACATGATCCCACCCGATCCCCGTGAGCGTCCCGCGGGCGGTCTCGATAGCTCGGCGATAGATGCGCCGCACCATCGCTACCGGAAGAGTTGCCACGCCGTCGACCGACAACTCCACGCCGCCGTCTCGCTGCTTCATCACACGGTGCGCCACCTCGGAAACGGTTTGCTCCCAGTAGACCTCTTCGTCACGAGCCCACTCCGCCGTACGTGCCAGCACAGCCGGCAGATTCGGGTTCCAGTCGCGTTCAAGAAGGGGCATCAGATTGTGGCGTAGGCGATTGCGGTCGCGGCTTTGATCGGTATTGCTCACGTCTTCGCGCCAACTCACGGAGCGGTCTTCGAGGAAGCCGCGCGCCTGCTCCCTGGTGACCCCCAGCAGCGGCCGCACGATCCCGTCGGCGCGAACGGGCAGCACTCCGGCCAGCCCCGCCGAACCAGAACCGCGGAAAAGCCGCAGCAGGACCGTCTCTGCCTGATCGGAAAGCGTATGACCTACCGCTACCTTATCGACAGCACCTTCGCGCATCAATTGGGTAAACCACTGATAGCGGCAATCGCGCGCTGCTTGCTCAAGGTTTGCGCCACGCCGCTCCGCTAAGTCCTTTACATCGAAGGATGCACGTAGAAAGTGTACACCCAGCCGAGCGGCGAGCGATGCGACATACTCCTCGTCGGCGTCGGATTCTTTGCCGCGCAGTTGATGATTCACGTGCGCGACGGCGGTTTGAATGCCCAGCTCGGGGGCAAGTTCGACGAGGGCGTGTAGCAGCGCAACAGAATCGGACCCACCCGAGACAGCCACCGCGACTCGGTCTCCTGGCGACAGCATGTCGTGTCGCCGGATCCAGCGTCTGACTTGGTTGAGCACGCCCCCATTGTACGAGGGCTTTCGCTGTGGATAGCAGCCCATTCGCGGCGCGGCGACTGTAACCAGATGGGTGCGGCTTAGCGGGGGCTTGAGCGGACAAGTGGTTGGAGGCAAGGGAGTTCTTGTTCGCAGGGGGTTGTGATCCTATGAGAGCGCTGCCGAGCGGCCCGGTAACAGGCTCTGCGCCAAAGCCCCTTCGAATGCAGAATGGATACGGTAGAACTTAGTGCCCTTCACGATCTCTCCCGTGACGAGACCATCTCCCCGCGCTTGGCCAATTGCCGAGTCCGCAACCGCCCTAGGCACTCCAAGGCGCTCCTTCTCGCGTTCGTCGAGGGACTCGTGGATCAGTAGGTACCGGAGCAATCCTTTGTAATCATCTGGGTACCCTTCTAGGATCTCTTGGCAGATTCGGGCGCGCTCGGCTTGTAGTCCCGCCGTCGGGTCTCCTGAACTCGATGAAGCAAGATCAGCCGCTTGCTCGAAACCTTCGTGTACGGGTTCCAGAAGGGTTCCCCCCGGAAAGCTCGCTGGGCTAAAGACAAACTCTTGAACCACCGGTACGGGTTTCATGCTGACACGCACCACGACCCTGATTGTGCACTCCGGTAGTTGCGCGTCCGGGGTAACTACCCAACGCCAATGATCAAATAGCTGAAGGCCATCCGCAGATCGTTCGAATAAGGAGATCTCGGCACAACGGTTAGGTTCACTATAGTCACGCGGGCTTTCGGAGCGACCGATCACTAATGCTTCGGTCTGGCCTCTTCGTATCTTGACCATACCCTCTCGGGTGCCTGCCCAACCTAGCGGAAAACTGCTGTTCCGGAAACCATTCGAATTGTTACGAACCGAGACGATTTCACACGACGACGTGAAGGAGTCGTCGTTCCCCTCGTTGGTAACCTGGAGCCTCCGCTCGGGCGCCGGTCCAATGTCCGGTTGAAGCTCCACCCTGGGCCGCAGATCCGAATCCCCAAGATTATCGGCGGGCATATGGGTACAGATCTCCCTGAGAACCTTAGTGAGTTTTGAGGTAAGACTCCTTCTTTCCCCGGCTCGGTCAGAGTCGTCCGAGCGGCTCTGAAACCTGACGACCCGCTTCATGCGCAGATCGAATGGCAACTTTTCCACCGGGGCCTCAGCTAGGTTCAGGACCATGACTATCCGCGACCAACCAAGCCTCTTGAGCGTTTATCCGAGCTCGATCAAAACGTTTGGGTTGGGCGTAGGACGTTTACGAGAACGAGCATTGACAATCGACACGTCGCACACGAACACGTCACAGTTGTCGATCTTTTCGAAAATGGTGGCCGCAATGTCGGGCGATCCAGGAACACTGGCCGTATCTCGATCGATCACCGGCTCTACCTTTACTGTGTCGTCCTCACCGATCGAACGAACGGCGTTCTCCAAGGCCTTCTGAATGAAACCCCGATTTGTCGCGTTTGGCAGACCAGACTGCCACGAATAGAAGATGGTTGAAGCCATTGACCGTAAGCGTGATTCCAGAGGAAGGTGGGGGAAGGGCGTCTCGCTGGTCTAGTTCAGCCGTTTGACGGCGATGTTGCGGTAGCGGTGGAAGCCGCCCTCGACCCAACTTGTGCCCCCATGTACTTGGACGCCGATCATTCCATCGGGCGCGCCGCCGCCGGCATGATTCGCGGTGTCTCGGAATTCAGTGATCTTGGTTCCGTTGAGCCAGACGGTGATGCGCGGGGCCTCGCCTTCCATGCGCACCCGCAACTCGTTCCAGTCACCCTTGCGCCAAGCTTCCTGCCAGCCCTCTGAGTTAGTGGTCTCGACGCCTTCGAGGCGCTCACCGTAGACGCCGCCGACGTTGCCGCCGTCGCGGTAGTCGAGCATGACTTGATAGGCCTGTCCGTTGGCGTTGGAGCGAAGGAACAGGCCACCGTCACAGCCGTAGTCGAGCTTAACTTCGAGGTAGAGCTCGAAGTCCCCATAGCGGTCATCGGTGAGCAGGATGCCACCGTTACCGGCCGGTCGTTGGCGGCCGGTGAGGGCACCCTCGGCGATACGCCATTCGGTGGTGTTGCCGTGGTGGCTGGTCATGCTGGTGTGCCATCCGGCGATGTTGGCGTGGTTGAAAATGGATGTGAAGCCCTCGGGGATTTCGCCGGCCTGCAGGAGGCCGAGTGGCGTTATCAGAAGTGTTCCCAGATAGATGCAGCGTCCTCGCATGAGTTCTGACCTCCGGTGGCTAGGCTAGCACAAGGCTTACGCCGCTTACGGTTTTGGGGCAAGGGACGAGATGCCCTTCACTCCGGGCAGGTTGAGGCGATAGACGCGGCCGGGCGCACGGGAACGGTGGCCGATGGCGCCGGTGATGTAGAGATCCTTACCACCGGAGCCTCCGAATACGAGATTGCTGGCGTCGTAGTTGCTGGCGGGCAGGGTGCGGATCAGCTTGCCGCTCGGGCCGAGCACCTGCACAGCTTCCATACCAAGATGGGCGACATAGAGGTTGCCCTCCACATCGAGCGCGAGTCCGTCGGGTTCGGCTTGATGGCCTTTGCGCGAAGGTAGGTCGGCGAAGACCTCCATGGGGCCGAGCATGCCGTCGGGCTCGACGCCGAACTTGACGATGCGGTTCGGCATGGTCTCGGCGACGTAGAGAATCGTACCGTCGCCGTTTAGGACCAGGCCGTTTGGAACCCACATGCTACCGGCGACGAGGTTAGTCTTGCCGATTTTATCGACATAGTGGACGGTGCCGATGGGAGCAGTTCGCGAGCCGCCAGGGTCGGTGAAGTAGAAGCCGCCCTTGTGGTCGAGGGTCAGGTCGTTCGGGGCGCGGAGGGGTTGGCCGTTACACTCCGACGATGCTTTGCGGAGTACTTGTCCGCCGGCGTCGAGGTGGAGGACAGCGCCGTCGCCGGGGACGCAGAGCAGGTGCGTTCCGTCAGGCAGGACTTTATGACCGTTGGCCCCGCTGGCCTCAGCCCAGATGGTCTGTTTTCCCTCAGGCGTGACGCGGCTCACGAACTTGCCGTGCGTGAAGAAGAAGTTGCCTTGGTAATCGAACACTGGGCCTTCGGAGAACTCGTCGCTACGGGCGAACTCTTCGGGTCGCGGCTGTTGCGCCGAAGCGAGAGATAGGAGGGAGATGAACAGCGAGAGGGTAGCAGTGATTCGAGGACGCATCGTGGCGTTTACGTCACCCTACTTTACGACCTCGAATTCGAAGACGATGGCTTTGCCTCGGATGATGTAGCAAAGGTAGTATTCCCAGAACTTGCGGAAGGCTCGGGACCGGTTGACGGTGAACTCGAAGCCGAGAAGCTTCCAGAGGCGCAGCAGCTTCACATGGATGCGGTGCTCGCGCATTCGTGAGTCGGAGTAGTAGCTGAAGGTGCCTTGTTCGGTGAAGTAACGGAACGAGAAGGAATTGAGATGCCAGCGATGCGTGGGGTCGCAGAACGAGCTGAAGTCGGTGTAGTGCGGCGTTTCGATCACGATGCGGGCGCCGGGCTGAGCGATGCGGTGGAGCTCTTCGACCGTGCCGATAACATCGGCGACGTGCTCAATGACGTGGACGAGCCAAATCTGTGAGAAGACGCTGTCGCGGAAAGGCAGCTTGCCGGAATCAATGTCGGCGATAACGTCGGCAGCGGTGTTGCGATTGCGGTCGATCCCGATGGCGTTGGGACGTTTGTTCTGACCACAACCGACGTCAAGGGTCAAAGGTCGGGCGGAGTCCGGCAATCGTCACAGGGTAACAGGAACGGTACTGGATACTGAAGGACGCTGGGTCCTGAAGGACGCCGCTGCCCGGCGAGGGACGGCGCTAGTCGCTGTCGTCGTCGGGGGCGGACCAGTAGCCCTGGTAGTCCTCGCGGGCTGCGCCGACGAACTCGCCAAGGACCCACATCAGCAGGAGGGTCACGACCATCAGGACACGAACTTGGTGGTCGGGGTCTTGAAACCAATCGGCGAGCCAGGTCATCTGGGCCTCTCACGGCGATTCTAGATGTACTATCGGCTGTCGGGCTGCTAGGGAAGATGCTGTAACGGGCGGGTGGAAAAGACCGAGGGCCGCCACGGACACACTCGCTAGAAGCGACGGAAGCGAGCGCGGCCACGGCGGCCCAAGATCAATCCTGCTCTAGATTCTAGAAACGACGGCCGCGGCCACCGCGATGTCCGCCGCGCCGGCCGTGACCGACATAGCGCACGCCGACGGAGTAGCGTGGCCCGTAGTAGCGCGGATAGCCGTACCCTACGCCGAGCCCGTAACCGTGACGTCCGTAGCCGCCGTATCCGTAACCGCCGTAGATGTGCGATGGGAGCCAGGCGTAGCGGCTGCCTTTGTCGCGATCGAGGACTTTGTCGCGGCGCTCGGACCAATCGTCGAACTCGTCCTTGTTGGGTGCGGTGGCGGCGCGGGTACGTTCCTTGGAACTGTCCTGGTACACAACGAGACGCTGACCTTTGTCAATCGTCCGAAAACCGCTCGGACTGCCGATATCGGCCTCGCCTTTCCTGACGATCGCGGTAGCGCGGTCCCCTTCGCGTTCGACACGATAGGTTCCGTGCTTGAGCGGGACCATGGTCAGTGTACCGGCCTGAATTTCCACGTCGGCGGTGCTGTACTTCCACTGACTCAATCCGACGTGGCCGGACTCGAGCTCGAACTGAAATCGGCGGTTGCCGAGTTGAACGACGCGCAGCTGGCTATTCGCGCTCAGGCGGATGAAGTTGCCGGGGTTGAGTTGTACCTCGGCGCGCGAGGCGGCCGTAGTGGCGATGACGTCACCGGCGACTACTTCGTCACCGGCGCGCAAGGCGAAGGTATCGCCATGCTCATCGGTCTTGAGCAATTCGCCGTCGGCCACGCTGACATAAGCTACGCCAACGAGAGGCCGTTGATTGCGGTTGGCATCGCCTTGGGTGCGGGTCCGGACTTGAGCCGGGAGCGCCGCTGCGACGAGTGTTGCTACGAGCAGTCCAAAGATTTGTTTCACACTCATTGTTAACCCTCCAGAAGATCAAATGTTGCACAGCGGTTCCCGGGATGGGTTGCACGCTCCGTGCCATTGTCGTAAGTACTGAAAACAAACCAGTTTGATCCGCCGTGCGCTAAGGCAATGGTGGTGGATTAGCACCGCTCGGTTGACTTTGAGCGTGATGCGCCGTTCGCGAACCTGTCAGGGCCGGGCTCGCCTATACTGTTATTCCACGTGATGAGTGAGCCTCCCGAGCCCTCTCTGAGTGAACTTCAAGTAGAAAACGCACGGCTCCGCCGGGCCGTTGAGGAACTGTCGATTCTCAACGGGATCAGCGGTGCGATCAGTTCGATGATGTCGGTCAACAGCATCGTCGAGATGATCGTGCAGGAGAGCGTCAAGTATCTGAACGTTGAGCAGGGCGCTGTGATGCTGCTGCGCAATGAGGAGGATACGGATCCCTTCCGTACGGTGGCGCGCAAAGCGTACTCAGGTTCAGACGCGGTCCCGTTTCGCTTCGGCCAGCAGTTGACCGGCTGGATGCTGAAGAATCAAAAGCCCCTCCTGATCAACGATCTACAGACGGATGTCCGTTTTCGTAATGTGGCGTCGTCGGACTTCCCGATCCAATCTCTGCTGAGCGTGCCTCTGAAGGCCAAGGGCGAGATGGTCGGCTTGCTGAATGTCTTCAACAAGCGCAGCAAAGAGGGCTTCACGGAAGGCGACCAGCGGCTGCTGTCAATCATCGCTTCGCAATCGGCGCAAATTGTCGAGAATGTGCGGCTGTATGAAGAGCTGCAACGGCGCAGCGCGGACTTACGGGAATCGGAAGCGAAATACCGCGCGCTGACGCAAGACGCGGGCGAAGCCATTCTGCTGGCGGACTTCAACTCGCGGCGTATTCTTGAAGTGAACGACAAGGTCGAACCCCTGATGGGTCTCGACAAGGGGGTTCTGCGAGGGCGCACATTAGCTGACGTGATTCCTGTCGCGGAGTGGAAGGATGAGAGTACCTTCGAGGCCATGACCTACAGCGGGCATCTGTGCTACTCGAACGTGAAGCTGGGCGAAGCGGGAGGACAGACGCGGTTCATTGACGTCAGCGCGACGCTGGTGACCTACGGCGAGCATAAGATCATCCAGGCGATCTGCCACGACGTGACCGAGCGCCAGAAACTCGCCGAGCACCTGTGTGACCACGCCGAAGAGTTGGAGCGCGAAGTCGAGGCGCGCACCAGGGACTTGCGCGATTCGCAGACGCAACTGGTCCAACAGGAAAAGATGGCGGCCCTCGGCAAACTCGTGGCCGGCATCGCACATGAGATGAACACGCCGATCGGCACGATCACCAGTAACGCCGATAGCTTGAGGCGGTCGCTCGAGAAGCTGGGGGGGATCATCGGGTCAAAGGAGGTGCCTGAGTCCGTCCGCAAACTGCGGGGATTGAAGCAGGTTCAAACCGTGCTCGAAGATATCGCACGCATCAACCAACTCGCCTCTGAGCGGATCATCGGCATTGTGAGCAGCCTCAGAAACTTCGCCCGTCTGGACGAAGCGGAGCTGAAAATGGCGGACCTGCACGAAGGGTTGGAAAGTACGCTTACGCTGGTACACCACGAGTTGAAAAACCGCATCCAGGTCGTGAAAGAGTACGGCGATATTCCGTCGATTAGCTGCCATCCCAACCAGATCAATCAAGTCTTCATAAACCTGCTTGTGAACGCTTCGCAGGCGGTCCGCGGCGAAGGCACCATCACGATTAAGACCTTCCGGGAGGGTGATACCGTGAATGTTCAATTTTCGGATACGGGAGCAGGCATCCCACCGGAAAACCTTCCCCGTATCTTCGATCCGGGCTTTACAACGAAAGGAGTCGGCGTAGGCACGGGACTGGGTTTGTCGATCTGTTTCAAGATCGCCCAGGACCACGGCGGTCGCATTGACGTCGAAAGCACGGTCGGTGAAGGCTCGACCTTTACCGTGCGGCTCCCCATCAGCGGGAGCGCCGAGGCAGGCAACTCACAATGAGCACGGAGCAGAGAGCACCGGTGATCGCGGTCGTTGACGACTAGGAAATGGTCCTCACAAGTCTGCGGTCGTTTCTGATGCTCGAAACCGAGTACGACATCGCGACCTATGACTCGCCGTCGAAGGCGCTCGAAGCGATCCGCGAGTCGCCGATCGATCTCGTGGTCTCCGATTACCTGATGCCGGGTATGAACGGCATCGAGTTTTTTTGCTGGAGGTCAAGAAGCTCCACCCCTACGCGACACGTATTCTCTTGACGGGATACGCCGACAAGGAGAACGCGATCAAAGCGATCAACGAGGTCGGCCTGTATCAGTACATCGAAAAGCCCTGGGAAAACGAAGAGTTCAAGCTGATCATCCAGAATGGGCTCGAACGCCGTTTTCTCATGGAGCGCTTGGAAGAGAAGATCAAGGAAGTACAGAATGTCCAGCAGAACCTGCAGGACATTCAGGCGCAAATCATCAAAGCATTCATGTAGGGCTGTTTCCCGACGCGTGCACTCTCTATTCGGCGCGGGTCAGGAAGACCGGCATCTTCTTCTTCCCGTGGTAGTTGGGGCGGAAGCGGCCGCGGTTGTACATTGTTTCGACATCGACGCGGCGCGCCCCCAGCGAGGGATCCGGAATCTGAATATCGTCGTAGCAGCCGTTGCGGATGGCCATCATACGGCCGCTGCCGCCGTCGGCAATGCATTCGACGGCCATCGCGGCGAACGTGTACGCGATCATCTTGTCGAGAAAGTCGGGAGTGCCGCTGCGCAGGTCGTAGGTAAGGTCGCTCACGATGGTCTCTTCGCCGGAGCGGTGTTTCACTTCGTCGCTAAAGGCCTCTGCGACATTCACCTTCTTGCGGTGACCGTAGGCATCGGTCTCGCCGTACTCTTCGGTTTGACGGCCGACCCAGGTCGCCCCTTCCGACAGCACGATCACCGAATAGCGGCTCGGATTGTTCTTCTTGTCGTTGACCAAGACATCGATCAGGTCGTCGAGCTCGAACGGGCACTCCGGGATACAGCAACGAAGCGACCCAACGTAGGCGGTGTAGAGCGCCGTGAACCCGGCGTCGCGGCCGAAGATCCGGAAGACCCCGACCCGTTCGTGTGAGCCGATCGTGGTGCGCTGGCGCCGTACAGCGTCCACTGCCCGCGTGAGTGCGGTGGAAAAGCCAATACAGTACTCGGTGCCGCGCACATCGTTGTCCATCGTCTTGGGAACCCCGATCACGGGGAATCCGGTGTTGTGGAGCACCGATGAATAGCTGAGCGTGTCGTCACCACCGATCGTGAGAAGACTGTCGATGCCGAGGCGCTGCAGGTTCTCGAGCACGACAGGCGTCATATCGACGATGCCGGGATCGATCTCTTTCACCGCGCCGAGGCGACTTTGCACGTGTTCCGGCAACCGATCGGCACGGATGCGTGACGGTTTGGTGCGAGAGGTATGAAGAAATGTGCCGCCGGTACGGTCAATTCTGCGGGTGTTCTCGCGGTCGAGGGGCAGCACGAATTCCGGGTCGGCGCCGTTTTCGATATTAGCGTGGGTCAGCCCCATCCAGCCCCGGCGGATACCGACGACTTCATAATCACCGGTGCCGGTAGCGCCATAGACGACGGACTTGATGACGGCGTTGAGGCCGGGAACGTCGCCCCCGCCAGTAAGGATTCCGATACGCTTTTTAGCCATTGCTTATAACTTGTGATTCCGTGCCGAGGAAGGGCTCACTCGGTTCGCCGACCTCGCGATCGAGGTGGTTGACGTAGAGCAGCAGCAGTGCTGTTGGGTACCTGCCCTGAAACTCTTTGAACACGCGCTCCCGCCAGCCAGGTTTGAGCTGCTCTTCAACCGTCTTGTCTTTGTCGAAGAAACCGTTGCCGTCGTGGGTAATTTCGAGGAAGTCGAGGATCTCGACGACCATCGGCAGGTGGCAGGTGAGAATCGCGTGGGCGAGTTCACGGGCCAGGTCTTCTTCGCCTGCCTGCAGTCGTTCCCATAGTTTTGGAGTTGCCTTACGGAGGCGTTCGCGATTGACCTTCGACAGGTGCGCGTGGACCTTGAAGGTCTCGTAAACCTGGTATGTTCGCAGGCTGCCGATCGAAATACTCTTGATCAATTCGTCGAAGTGAGGGCGGCCGAGGGCCCCGAACAGGTCTGCGAGCTGCATTTTTTTCGAGAATAGCATAGGGGTAGTTACGGGCTTGTCACCCGCGCCGAAACCTGATGAGGCTTGCGACTTCCGGGCCAAGGCCAACATCCCAACGCCACACGCTCAAGCCATCACGCCGCCGAGCACACCGCGACTCCGACTCGGTCATCTGTCCCGACGCCTGTAGCGACTTGTGCCGCCAGTTCGGATACGACCGTTATGGCAACCGTACCATCGCCGCCGGATAGTGGTAGCCTGTCCCTATTTCCGGGCGAGGAGTGAGCCGATGCGACGATTCGCGCTTGTAGTCTGTGCCGCTTCAATGCTATTCGGGGCGGAGCCGTTCACGCATAGGGCAAAATTACCGGCAGTTGGAAGTCGGATGAAGGCTCCTCGAGTACCCGGCTTGATGAGACTGTGCATGATTAGTCCGGGCCAAATGGACAAGTGCGCCAACGTTCAGGTGTCCGGCGTCAAATACAGCGTGGCGTTTCGGAAGAAGGGCAGGTTCGGGAAGCCTGTGGTGATGAACATCTATACGTCGGATACTAAATTCATCTCGCCTTCGGGGGATCGAGTCGGCGATCTCTTGGAAGTGAGCTTTTCGCAAGTTGTACCGGCTCCTGGTTTCGAAATTTATGCAGACGGAGCCGTAGGTGGGTGGACTGCTGTGGTTGGGTTCGCCGGCAAGGTGGCAACGGATTCCAGCGTGGAACAGAGGGTGGATCTCGACTCGTTGCGAAATCAGAGCGGGACTCTTCGCTTGCGAATAATTGGCTTCGTGTCCCGATGAAGCCGGAGATCATGCAAAAGAGGCGATCGGGAAAGTCGGGGTCACCTCAACCCGTGTTCCGCGCCCCGTGGTTTCCCGTCGTTATCGCGCTGTTACTTGGTTTGCCGCCGGTTCCCATTTTCCAGAGATGAAGCAAACCGTGCGGGCGACTGCTGAGAATAGTGCGAACAGCTATCGAAACAAAGAAGCGTTGCCTCCTGCGATTGGGCGCAGGTTGGCTGTACGGCGGGTGAGTGTGGGGTGATTCGTGGTGCGGGAGTAGGGTTGGGGCTAGGCGGCGGCCTCCTGATTACCCGTCCGCGCCGGGTCTTGCAGGTTCGTTCGATGGAACTGGGCGACGTCGAGGCGGCTTGGGTTGTGATTGCTGTCCGGGGCGCTTGGTGGCGCGTTCATCGGAGTGGTTGATCCTAATGGACTTGTGGTGGATTGGGTCGGTTCGACCGTCTTGGCTTTGCTGCCGGCGGCGAGACCGCTGAGAAAGGCGCTCGCGCGGCGGCGTTTGCGGAGTTCACGCAGCTCTTTCATGGTGTTTTGGTAGCGGCGCGCGAGTTGGGCCTCGTAACGGCTGAGGCGGTTGAGCGCGTTGCTGTGGGCGAGGGATTTTCCGAGCAGTTGATTTGCGTGCTTGTCGTGGTTTTGTGGTTGTTCGGCGGCGCTGTCGTAGAGCTCGTTGATGACGGCGGCTTCGATGCGCGCGAAGCGTTTGAGCCGCCAGGTGATGTCGACGATCTGATCGACGAGGTTTTCCTCTAGGGGGCCGGCCGGCTGGAGTTCGGATTCGAGTTCGGCACTGTGGCGGTAGTAGTGGTCCGGGTCTTCGCCGGGGATGAGGGGGTCCTTGGCTCGGAAGCCGTGTTTGAGGGCGTTTTGGGAAGAACGCTGTTTGCCTTGCTCGGTGCGAGGACCGGTGGAATGTTGGGCGTTTTGTTTGTTGGCTTTTCTTTGTGCTGCTGTTGTCATGGTGGTTCTCCTTGCGATTGTTTTAGTAGTCCGAAGGTTTCCGCGCCTTGCCGGTGCGGGCCGGCACATTTGCATGTGCCGCTCCGTTGCTTTGGCGGGCGTACCTTCGGCCAGGGTTGGAGAGGAGTTTTGGAGTTGCGGCCTCCCCGGCAATAGTATGTACCTGGGGTGGTGGGTTAGCGGGGGTGGCTTGGAGCTAAGTGGTTGGGACTATGGGGGATAAATATTTTCTGGCGCTGTGACCGCGATTCTGGAGTGAAGGGGGTTGGGGCCTGTTTGCGCCTATTCGTCGGGATTGATGTCGAGAAATGATTTCGCATCGAAAGATCGGCCGTCAGAGCCTGCGGTCGTGCGATGTGAAGCGGCCTCAAGCCGAGCCTGCTCAGGCGAAGAAAGCGAGTTTGAGCTATAGCAACTGATGTCGGTTGTTCCTATCCCTTGCCCAACGGCGAGATCCTCGGGGACACGGGTCTGTTTGTTTTCGAGAATGATGTCGACGGGGTGGAGGACTTTGTCACCACCCGGATTGATCATCAAATCAGTGATGCGGACAGACTGTTCTTTCGCTACAGTCTCGACGACGCCGATCGCTCGGACGAAACAGACTTAGCCATCTCGATTCGGTCGAATGAAACGAGGATCCAATCGGCCGCATTGGAAGAGACGCATGTCTTTTCACCGAACCTGCTCAACACGGTCCGTGTGGGATTTCTCCGGACGTTTACGATTGCTGGTCGAACTGTGAGTCAGACGCCGGGCACCGATGATCCCGATCTGGCTTTCGTCCCCGACATCGATGTCTTGGGAACCGTCGACGTCACCGGTCTTTCGGAGCTACCCGGCGGCACGCGGTGAAGCTCGGCGGCCGCCTCGAGCGCACGCACTTCAACACAGACACGCAAACCCGCACAGGCGGTGAATATTGATTCCGAAGCGTGCGGCAGTTTCTGACAAACGATCCAGACTGGTTCCGGGCGCAATTCCCAGGGTCGGACACGATTCGTGGCCATCGACAGTGGATCGGTGCCTTTTATCTACAGGACTCCTGGCGGTTGCATCCACGGCTCACGCTCGACCTGGGCCTTCGATGGGAGGCGGCCAGCGTTCCCACCGAGGTGGACGGCAAGATTTCCAACCTTGACTCCCTCACAGACACCGAGATGCGAACCGGCGATCCACTCTTTAACAACCCGTCGCTGACGAACTTCACGCCGCGGGTTGGGTTGGCGTGGGACGTCTTCGGAAATGGACAGACCTTAGTGAGAAGCGGATACGGCGTGTTCCCCGATCTATTCCTCTCTCATTTCCTTCTGCTCGCCGGCGTTCGCAATCCGCCGTTCCTTGTCCGTGGCGAAACGCGAAACCTGGAGATCGGTGACTTCCCTAGCCAGGGATATGAGCGGTTTCTGCTCGACTCAACCACAGACCTGCGCGTGGAACCGATTCAGCGGGACTTCAGTCAACCGTACGTGCAGCAATGGAACTTCAACGTTGAGCAATCGCTGGCTCGAAACACGAGTGTGCGAGCCGGCTATGTAGGATCGCATGGATTGAACCTTTCGACGATTACCGCCGATGCCAACACCGTCCAGTCTACTACGCTGCCCGACGGCCGCCTGTTCTTCCCGGAGAACGGTGAACGTATCAATCCGGTCTTCAATCAAATCAGATTGCATTCATTCGACGCCCATTCCTTCTACCATGGTCTTCAGACCCGGTTGCAGCACCGTATCGACAACGGCTTGCAGACGCAGGTTTCGTATGGTTTCTCCAAGAGCATCGACGATAGCTCCAATTTCTTCAGTGACACTGAGGCGGCCAACGGCGGCGTGATGCCTTTCGCCGGCAACCCGCTTTTGAATCGAGGCCGCTCGGGTCACGACGTACGGCACTATCTTGCGATTAACGGTATCTGGAGCCTCCCCTTGGCTGAGGGTCCGGGGTGGCGCAGGTTCGCCGGCGGTTGGCAGGTTGCCGGCATCGTTACCCACGCCTCGGGCGTACCGACTACCACTTGGATTGAGTATGACGCGGCGAGGACGCAAACAGCCGAGTCCGGCCCGGCGATCGGACAACGGCCGGGCCTTGCGCCGGGAGCGAGCAACAATCCGGTGACGGGAGACCCCAACGGCTGGGTCGATCCCTTCGGCTTTCGCCGTCCTCAACCTGGATTCTTGGGCAATCTCGGGCGGCATACGATCGATGGACCTAGCCTCGGGAACGTCGACTTCTCGCTCGTGAAACGAATTGGGCTTTCGAGTCTGGGTGAGGCGGCCTCTTTGGATGTTCGCGTGGAGTTCTTCAACCTGTTCAATCACGCGAATTTCGACCTCCCGGACGCCGAGAGAATGGTTGTATTCGATGAGGAAGGGTCCCGCGAGGATTTCGCGCGCATTACGAGTGCGGGCAAGAGCCGGGAGATTCAGTTCGGGCTCAAGCTGCGGTTCTAAGCGGGCCACTGCCTGCGACGGAAGGATACACGCTGTCCACAGAAACTGTAGCCCTGCCTTCGAACAAGTCGAGTCTCAAAGAACGGGTGTTCGCCGCCGGTCCGGGGATCGTTTTCATCCTTGGGGCCGTCGGTACCGGTGATGTTGTTGCGGGCGCCGTTGCTGGATCGACCTACGGTTACGGCCTGCTCTGGCTGCTATTGATTGGGTCGGTGGCGCGTTTCGTCGTGGTGGACGCGACTGCGCGTTATGTGATGGCGACGGGCGAAAGCCTCCTCGGCGGCTTCGGCCACGTATCGCGATGGTTGGTCCTACTCTGGTTCTTGGCGGCTTTTCTAAAGCGGCATGTCTCCCTGCTGGCCAAGCTAGCCATCCTGGGGATGGCCGGCCATCTGGTGTTGCCTTTGCCGACGGCTCACAGTGCTGCGATCTGGGGATTGAGTTCGTGGGTCGTGGGTTTCGCGATGATCTATTGGGGACGCTATCGCCTTGTGGAGAGGTGCAGCAAGTCCCTCGCTGTACTCATGGGTGCTTGCCTGGCCGCGGCGGCAATCCTCTCCAAGCCGGATCCGGTTGCCATGCTGGCGGGGGCACTGAGTCCGGCATGGCCCGTGGAGAGCGGGCATTACAGTCCGCTACTGATCTTTGTCGCGGTACTCGCTTCGGCAACACCGCCGGACGGCAACCTGAAGTACTCAGCCTATGTTCACGAGAAAGGCTGGCGTGACATTTCGTTCCTTCGTACACAGCGATGGGACCTGCTGCTGAGTATGAGCGGAATGGTTGTCATGCTGGTGGCCATCCAGGTCGCCGCGGCGGGCGCTCTGCACACGCGGGGCATCGTGGTCGACGAACTGGAGGACTTGACCCCGATCTTCTCGGAGGTGCTCGGTCCCGGAGGCCACATCATGTTGGGTGTCACCCTGTGGACAGTGGTCTTTACGAGTTACTTAGGCAGCAGTACTGCTTACGGAATCTTGTTCTCCGACATCTATTACCGGTTTGTTCGCCGTTCCACTGTTATCGACAGGAAAGGCGAGGCGGCCGGCAAGATGCCGGCCTACCGTTGGGTCGTGCTCTACATCTTTCTGTCGCCGCTCTATGTCTTCCTGACGGATTGGACTCCGGTTGGGATCGTACTGATGAAGGCGGCGTTCAACCTGGTCTTGCTGGCGCCGGTCACCATGACGATTCTGTGGCTCACCGCCAGCAAAAAAATCATGGGGAACCACGCGAACGGGGTCTTGATATTGATTGTGGTAACGGCTCTCTATCTCACCTATCAAGGCGGACTCGAGCTGTTGGCAACTTTCGAAGGTGGCGCCTCGTGACTTCAGGCTGCGAGTAGCACCCGCATGCTTGTTGCACACAGACCGGTGCCTGTGTTGCTATGTCGCGTCTTACGTCAGAACCCTTCACCCCTCTCGCCGCTGCCCAGCAGCCTCCGGAGTCCGCCACACATCCCTCGCATCACCCAACGATGCGCGTAGCCCAGAACTGGCACGAAGAGTTCCATGACCGTGAGCACGACTAGTGCTCTAAGCTCCCTGAAACGAATTACATAGAGGGCGTCCGAGGATTACTGTCGAGATATCAGAGTGTTGTAACGCAGGCGACCCGAGCAGAGGGGGGCCGCGAGACGGCAGAGCCAGTCGCTTGCGTTTACAACGATATGGACGAAGCGGGCCTATTTGGCAGGGCAATTGCCCTTATGGGGTTTGTATCCCAACTCGCTCGGCGCGATGCGTCGTCGTGGCTCCGCGAAGGGGGGAAGGGGTACGGTAGCCACTCCAAGTCTGATCGACCGCATCAGCAGTTGCCCTGCCAAATCCTACCACGCGCAGCGTCTGCCGCAAAGCGGCTTCGTCCATATCCGGATCGCATGAGATTTCGCAACCTGGAGCGCCCAGAACGCCGTCCACAGCGTCCCGAACTCCCGTAGTACTGCGCACCAGGTGAAAAAAAGTGTCTGGTGGACGGATCGGTTGTTCGCGACAGGTATCGGCAAAGAGGTAGAATCGGACCGGCATGGTCGGCCAAACCATCTCGCACTATCGGATCACGGAGAAGCTCGGTGAAGGCGGCATGGGTGTGGTCCTGGCCCGCTTGGAAACGGCAAGTATGCAGACATCGGCCCGACATTCTCTGCTACTGCTGGTGTCCATCTGGGTGAGTCTGTGGATCTGTCCGGACGCGGCGAAAACACAATCATCTTTGCCCGATCTGGCGCTGCAGTCCCCGCAGCTCATCACGAACTTCGGACCGGACCACGTGAAGAGTTCGAGAGGGGCGCAGGGCGTGCCGGGGATGGAAAGGACGACGAAGGGCCGGCTGTGGGCCGCGTGGTATGCCGGCAAGAGTCCACGGGGCGTTGAGAGCCCGTCCAGCTATGTCGTGCTCGCGACGAGCGGCGACGATGGCAAAACATGGCCCGAGAAACTGGTCATCCAACCGCGGCGCCTCGTTCACACCTATGACCCCTGCTTGTGGATCGATCCGGAGGGCCGGATGTGGTTCTTCTGGGCGCAGAGCGCGGGTTTGCAGGATGGCCGCATGGGGGTCTGGGCCATGGCAACGGACGACCCGGAATCCGAGGACTCGAAGTGGTCGGAGCCCAGGCGGATTGCCAACGGAGTCATGTTGAACAAACCCACGGTGCTGAGCAACGGTAACTGGCTCTTACCCATCGGCCTGTGGCGCGACAACACGAATGTCCCGAATATCAGGCTGGATGACGATGACCTCGCGCCTTACACGAAGCAGATGCTGGAGCACGATCTCGGCGAGGAGCGCGGATCGAATGTCTATCGATCGACGGATCAAGGGAAGACGTTCGAGCGCATCGGACAAGTCCGGGTACCGAACACGCGGGTGGACGAGCACATGCTGGTCGAGCGGCGCGATGGCAGTCTTTGGATGCTGGTGAGGACGACGAAGGGGATAGGCCAGAGCGTTTCGACTGACGGCGGCCGGACGTGGGAACCCAGCACCCTTTACATGGAGGGTCGCCAAGCGGCGAACAAGCGCTTCTTCATCAGGCGATTGCGGTCTGGCGCACTGCTCATGGTGCGAAACAACGCTCCGGATGGAAGACGCTCGCACCTGACGGCCTTCGTTTCGGACGATGACGGAGCGTCGTGGCAGGGTGGCTTGTTGTTGGACGAGCGCGAGTCTTCGTATCCCGACGGCATTCAGGCTGCCGATGACATGATCTACGTCATTTACGATCACCAGCGCTACACACTCAACCGGGCAGGGAAGAAGGGAGTGGGTTCGGTTGTCATGGCGGCGTTCGGTGAAAAGGATGCACGTGCGGGACGCGCAATCACCGACAAGGTCTGTTTGCGGTCGGTGATCACACAGCTCCGCGCCGTGACCGAGACAGAATCAGAATGAAGCGCTTATCACACGTCATGAGACGGGCCACTCGCAAGGAGTTTCTCATTGCGTTGGCCGGTGGTGTGTCTACGGTCGGCGCGGCGCAACGGAGGGATCGTTCGTCCGAGGCCGATACGGCCTTAAAGCCGGCGCACATCATTCGCTCGCCCTGGCCGCGTCACATTCCTCCGACGACGAGGCAGGGTGTCCCCGGCATCGAGCGAACCGCGAGAGGTCGGCTGTGGACCGTTTACGGAAGGGATGTCGAGAGCACGCGCAATTACCAGGTGCTGAGGAGTAGCGATGATGACGGGCAATCCTGGTCGGATGTGAAGCTCATGGTTCTGCCCCGCAAAGGAGTGCGGGCGATGTCGGCGGCCATCTGGGTCGACCCCGAGGAACGCATGTGGGTTTTCTGGGGACAGAGTTTCGGGCAGCAGGACGGGCGCTATGGGGTCTGGTCGATCGTCACTGATAATCCGGATTCCGAGGAGCCACAGTGGAGCCGTCCGAGGCGTATCGGGGACGGCATCATGCTCAACAAGCCGACGGCGCTCAAGAACGGACACTGGCTCTTCCCTGCGTCGGTCTGGAAGACGGAGAACAGTTGCCGGGTATTCGCCTCAACGGACCAGGGTCGGACCTTTGAGCTCCGAGGCACGGCTAACATCACCGATCCGGCGAGGCGGGGACCGGACGAGCCGATGATTGTCGAGCGCAAGGACGGTACATTGTGGATGCTCGTCCGCAGCCGGGGCATCGCAGAGTGCTTTTCGTGGGATGGCGGCAGAACCTGGAGTCCAGTCGAGCCGACAATGATTAAGCATCCGACGTCCCGGTTTTTCGTTCGCCGCCTGCTTTCCGGTAATCTCTTATTGGTCAAACACGGTCCGCTTGATGTCCGAACGAGGCGGGAGCAATTGACCGCATATCTCTCGGCCGACGATGGCAAGACCTGGAAGGGGGGGCTGTTGCTCGATGGGCGGGAGAAGGTGACGTATCCCGATGGTGTGCAGGCGGACGACGGGACAATTTACCTCATCTACGACTACAACCGCACGCCCGACGGAATCATCCTGATGGCCACGTTTCGCGAAGAGGACGTTCTGGCAGGACATCCGGTGACTGACAGCGTTCGGCTACGGGTCGAGATTGACAAGCTGCGACAAGACTAAACGGACAAAGAGTCAGCGGCTGGCCCATTGACACAAGCAGTTCTGTGACCGCGAGCAGGACTGTGCTACTCAATAAGAGAGAGTTAAGCCATATCAGAGTGTTGTAACGCAGGCGACCCGAGCAGGGGGGCCACGAGACGGCAGAGGGAGTCGCTTGCGTTTACAACGATATGAAGGGAGCCGTTCGAGGAGGGCTACGGGTCTATGGGTTTTGAATCAGATTGGTTAAAGGCGGTGAGGAGAGGCTGGTAGCCTTTCGAGGGCGATCGAGGGGTCGGACAGCTGGCTGGGAAGTGGTGAGGAGACGAGGATCGGAGCGTTTTTGTTGCCGACAGAGCAGCAAGAGACAGCCGATCAGTCCACGGCAGCTCGATAAGGCGCACGAGGACGGTTCGCGCCGAAGCGGCCAAGTGGATCGAGTGGAAGAAGGGCGTAGCATCAGGCGGCGAGACAGGGCGGCGAGTGGATGCGCAGTTCAGCGGTGCTGAAGCGCTTGGCGAGCCGCATGGGCCCGCCGCATTGAGGACAGACCCAACCACTGCGAGCGGGTTCGGCATCCGAGTAGGAGATCGTGCGCGAAGGGTTGACGCGAGCGATCAGCCGGCGGCACAGCGGCAACAGCTTGCCGCGTTGGGAGTTCGTCAGAAAGCCGAAGTAGCGAATGCGGCGGAAGCCGCTGGGCAGCACATGCAACAGGAAGCGGCGCAAGAACTCCTAAAGCGCGAGCTGACCTGCCCCCACAAGTTGTACCACTTTCTAAGTTAGGATCTGGGCCGTTTTCGGCGGGCGCAGGGGCGGAGCCCCGTAGCTCGCTGAAAACGGCTCGAATGCCTCCGGTGTCGGTGGCCGATAGCCCAAGGAACTATGCGGCCGTCGCGTGTTGTATTCCATTCGCCAACGCTCGATCAGCACCTGAGCCTCGTAGAGCGTGTCGAAGATCTCCAGGTTGAGCAGCTCGTCGCGCAGCTTGCCATTGAATGATTCGATGTAGCCGTTCTCCCACGGACTGCCCG
>Ga0315339_1000345_pt1 | contig 64101 bp, 62 predicted proteins | sample ASW17metaG_FD_204514 | JGI IMG/M metagenome (GOLD analysis project Ga0315339, IMG submission 204514) | Ammonia-oxidizing marine archaeal communities from Pacific Ocean, United States - ASW #17 | ecosystem: Environmental > Aquatic > Marine > Oceanic | place: USA: California | collected 2016-12-05 | reverse complement strand
TCACTTCGTATAAGATGGCGGCTAAGGCACCGTCACAGCGATAGCAAAAATAGACTGTCAGTGGGTTGAACGCGTAACCCAGGATCCTCGGATAACAAAGAATTCGAATAGGTCCGCCGTCGGGCTTAAGTCCAGCGTCTTTGAGCTGACTTTCTACCCAACCCCGCAAGGGGGCCCCGGAACCGGACCCGTGGTCTTGGTCCCAAAAACTAATTAGCGACCACCGGTTATAGCCAAAAAGCAAATGTGATTGATCAAGCTTTGTCAGTTCGTCGACATCAAGTAACAAGGAGAAGACGCGGTATGAAAAGTGATGACGCCGTGGTCGCGTGCGGTCATGAATAACCGAACCCTCGTAAAGCGCTGATTGATAAGCCACAACTAGGCTGCGGCGCGAGATGATTGTGGCAGCGTGATACGGTCGGACTCTCCCGCTACTGTCCAGGGACGTCGCACACCGCCAACGGCTTCCGCTACTGCAAGTCCAGACTGCAGCGCATCCTCATGAAAGCCATAGCCGAAATAGCTGCCGCAAAACCACGTATTGCGTTGCCCTTGCAGAGACCAAAGATGCTGCTGCGCCGCCAAGGCTGATCGGTCGAACAGTGGATGCTCATAAAAAAATTCGCGGATAATGTGCTTAGCGTCCGGTTCGATATGGGGATTAAGCGTTACGAAGAGAGGCTGTGAAGGGTCAATTCCTTGCAGCCGGTTCATCCAATAGGAGACGCAAAGCGACGTTTTGCCGCTACCATGCTGCGATTGTAAATAGTTCCAACTAGACCAAACACGACGACGTTTTGGCATCAGCCGCGTGTCGCCATGGAGAACAGCTCGGTTTACTGAATAACGGACCGCGCTGAGACATTGGCGTTCCTGAGTGTCGGCATCGGCTAACAGACCCAGTGCTTGATCCGCATGAGACGCCACCACCACATGATCGAATCTGCGGCGACGACCATCATCAAATTCGACAAATACCGCGCCGTATTGGCGATGCACGGATTTCACCGGCGTGCCGAGGACAACGCTGTCGCGATAACAACTAGTCAACCGTTTTACATACTCCCGGCTACCGCCATCGATTGTCCGCCAGACGGGCCGGTTAACAATTTCCAGCAGACCATGACTATCGAAGAAGCGGATAAAGGCCGCGGCGGGAAAGTCGAGCATGTCAGCCGCACTGGCCGACCAAATGGCTGCCCCCATTGGCAATAAGTGGTCATTGATAAACGGTTGAGAATAACCCTGTGCATGTAAGAAATAGCCCAGCGACCAATGACCGATGTTTTTGTTGGCGATAAAAGTTGGCGCGTCGCGGTAGAAGCGCCGTACATCCTTTAGCATCGCCCAAAATCGAGGCCGTAGAATATTCCGGCGCTGGCCGAGCATACCGTTAATATCCGTACCAGAATACTCCATCCCTCCGTTATTCAGTGACGCCGCAAAAGACATTTCACTATTCTTTGTCGGAACGTTCAGATGTTTGAATAGCTGGGTAAGGTTTGGGTAGTTGCGTTCATTGTAGACGATGAAACCAGTATCCACAGGCACTGTGCCATCTGCTGTTTGTACCTCGACGGTATTTGAGTGGCCCCCTAGCCGATCCTCTCGCTCGTAAACCGTAACTTTATGTTTCTGTGACAGAAGCCAGGCGGCGCTCATTCCAGCGATGCCAGAACCAATAACGGCGATATCGAGGGCTGGACTCCGATTAACCATAGGGTACCATTATGATATTATTTGAGAACAATAAGGACCGTATACCTACTTAAGTATAAAGTTGGATACGGGAATGCCCGGGAGATAGATCACACTCGCAGACGAAAAAATCAAATTTTTGTGATCCAGATGCCGAGATCGGCCGTAAAGAGAGTATGCTTGCGAAAATAAGAGTATTCTCGAACCAAGGCGAGCCTGCTCGTGACCCGGCGTTTTTCGGCAATCCTGTCGCGTGTGTCCGCCCCATCACGACCGGTCCAAATGGAGGCCTCGCGTTGAATGACTATTTAATTGCGGTGGGGAAGTCTAGAGACCGGGAGGCGTTTGCCGCGCTTTTCGGTCATTTTGCCCCCCGCATCAAAGCGTTTATGCTGAAACGAGGTTGTGATTCAGCAACCGCGGAAGAACTTGCGCAAATGACGCTCATCAAGGTTTGGGAGAAGGCAGCGCTATTTCATCCTGAAAAAGCGTCTGCCGTGACCTGGATCTTCACGATCGCTCGTAACCTGCATATAGATGTGATTCGTAAGGCGAAGCGACCGGAGCCGGATCCGACCGACCCATTTTTCGTGCCAACACCCGAGAAACCGGCGGATACGTCGATCGCCGAGAAACAAGACGCAAATAAAGTGCAAGCGGCGATTTCTACGCTGCCTTCCGAACAGCAGGACGTTTTGCGCCTCTCGTTCTACGAAGAGAAGTCTCACGGGGAGATCGCTGCTCAGCTCGGCGTACCGCTTGGCACGGTCAAATCGAGGATGCGGCTCGCGTTTGGTAAGATTCGAAATGTCATCGGAGACATTGAATGAATATTCAGCATCATATCAGTGATCCGCTGCTCTTGAGTTATGCAGCGGGCGGGCTAAGTGAGGCCTGGTCATTGCTCGTTGCAACGCATGCCGCCCTTTGCCCGGCATGTCGGGAACGTGCCGCTGACGCGGAAGCCATCGGCGGTTCTTTAATTGAAGAACTCGAGCCCGTTCCTCTGTCACACAGCGCATTTGTCGACGTACTTGGCCGTTTGGATAATGAAGTTGAGATTGAGGCAGCAGCTGCTAAAAAACCAACGGTCATACCCGATTCGCCCTTACCTGAACCGCTTCGCAGCTATATTCCTATCAGTCATGATTCTGCACTCCCATGGCGTCGGCTTGGTTTTAGCGCGTTCCATATTCCAATTGCTATGCAGGATAGAACGGCGTCTGCCAGGCTATTGCGGATACCGGCCGGGCGACCGGTCCCTGAGCATGGGCATGGCGGCTTAGAACTAACACTTGTGCTTTCCGGTGCGTTTGTAGATGGGGAGGCGCGGTTCCGTTCTGGAGATGTTGAAGAAGCAGATGAGGGTTTGGTGCACACCCCGCATGCTGTCGCCGGGGAAGACTGTATCTGTCTTGCCGTAACCGACGCGCCTCTGAAGTTCAGTAGCCGTATCGTTCGAATGATGCAGCCGTTGCTGAACATATGATTATCCCTCGGCGATATGCCGCGACACCAAAATTTTGCAACGGGGAACTTGGTAGATAGTCATGGCAACACGTACCTCGCTCAAAGTCTTCTACGATGGATCCTGCCCGCTCTGTACACGGGAGATAAAATTCTATAGGCGCCAGTCGGGCGCCTCGTGTATTGCTTGGGTTGACGTCAGCCAAATGATTGACGGCGAGGTCTCACCCGGCCTTTCAAAAACACAGGCGCTATCCCGATTTTACACACTCGATGAAAATGGCAATCTTGCTTCTGGCGGTAAAGCATTTACAAGCATATGGGAAATATTGCCCCGCTTCCGGCCGCTGGCGGTGCTCTTTCGAATACAGCCGTTCGCGTGGTTGCTAGACTGCGCCTATAGTTTCTTTCTCAAATTCAGGCCATCTCTTCAGACGATGGTCCGAAACCGCCAAACACGGTGCGAATAAACGGTTGCTCACAAGTCGCGCGCGCATCCGTTGGGGCGCACCTGACGCGCGCTGGCGGATAATCAATGGCCATGACCGTCAAGGATCGTCTCGACGCACCATGGGATAGTGCCAGCACGGTAGATCCGGAGGAGATCGCACGCTTCACCGCCTTGGCTGAAGAATGGTGGAACCCGCGAGGCAGATTTCGACCGATCCATGATTTCAACGAGGTACGCTGTGGCTATATCATTGATCGTATCACTGGGCATTTTCGGCGGGACTGCGACACGCTTGACGAACTGCGTATTCTCGATGTCGGATGTGGTGCTGGGCTGATTTGCGAACCGCTGGCTCAGCGGGGTGCATCCGTGGTGGGCATCGACGCTGCTGCGCGGAATATCGAGATCTCAAAGCATCATTCTGCTGAGCGCGGCCTGAACATCGACTACCGCCATTGCCTCGCGGAAAATTTGGTGGCGACTGAAGCCGCGTTCGACATAGTACTCAACACGGAGGTGATCGAGCATGTTGCTGATCCAGAATTGCTGATGCAGGCATGCAGCGCGCTGGTTCGGCCAGGCGGTATTATGATCGTTGCGACTCTCAACCGGACCCTGCAGTCCTTTCTATTGGCGATCGTCGGTGCCGAGTTTGTTTTGCGCTGGCTGCCGAGGGGTACGCATGACTGGCGCCGTTTCCTGCGCCCGCAAGAAATCGCGGGCATGATTGCGCCGCACGGCCTCGCGGTGACCGTTTCGACCGGCGTTGCCTATGATCCACTCCGCAGGCGCTGGCGGCTTACGAGCGGTATGAGCGTGAACTATATGCTGACGGCGGAGAGAAGGGACCGATGACTGAAACGGCTTAAATTTTGCATAGCGCCAATGGCGCCCCTGCCACGGCGCGCTGACATTATAGAGTTGACTCAATACCTTTCGAGGCATTCGCGCTTTCCGTCTCCCTTGTGGGCTCTGAACCCATTCTTCGCAAGGTCATAACAGCGAGAGCTGCAAACCAAAGTATTGCGGCTCTGCATCGCTGAACAGGTGCTGGCAGGTGCGCTTTTCGTGCTGATCATCCATTAGGTCAATAATCGTGGCACTGACCGGGCGGTCGTTAAACGCGTGCCGGACGGATCGCTATCCGCCGCCAGAACGCTCGAGATGGGATGAGCTAGTTGTAAAAACGCAGGTCGGCGATGGCAAGATCGGCGCGAAAGGCGCGACCGATGGCAACCAGGCCGATCCGCCGCAGGCGCGTTATATCCAACGGCGTCTCGAGCCGGTGCGGGACGAAGGCAACAAAGGGCAGGTCAATCGTCGTCCAGTCGCCGGCCACGATGAACTGGGCGCGATAGGATTGCCAGGGATGGACATTGTCGGGGGTACGCAGATGGATCGCGTATTGCTCACCGTTACTGCGGACGACCAGCTTGACGCCAATAAATTCCGATGCGTCCAAGGTGCCGCCGTTTAACGCCAGATCGAGGGCGGCCTGTACGAAGCCACCATTGTTCTCTAGACGCACATCACCCGCCATATGCAGGTGGGACCGCCCCTCCACGACCCGGTATTCGAGGGAGGCCTTGGAGACGCCGCCCATGACCTTGTCTGTGACAGCGCGCCATCGCGTGCCAGTCGCAGATACGAGATCGGTATGGAAGAAGTCATCGATTATCATGTTTTTAACTTGCCCGTACTCACGTGCCGAGATCAAGACGGATAGTCAGAGCAGCGCCGCCGTATTAGCTCTGCAAGCCTGTCGCCGCATTGGTTTCTATCTGCTGAATATCACGGTCGCGAGGATTTTATATATTCTATTGGATTGCCCCATGGATCATCGATATATACTGACGCCGTCCCATCGCGATGGGTCTTCAGCGCGCCGAAGTTCTCTGCATTCTCCCGCTCGACCGCGATGTGCATCGGGTGCTGATCGGATAGCACAAGGGCGACGGATATATTCTCGAACTCAAGTAAAGCCCAACTTTTGTCAGCATAGACCATACGAATATCAAAATTTTCTTCGTACCAATCGACCGCCTTACCGATATCAGTAACGGGAAGGGCAATATGATGAAGCGTTTCCATGGTTCCCACATTTTGTTTATTTGGTTACGCTGCCGCTTGTGGTTTGGATCTCTCTTGCCGTTAGAGGCAATAAATAATTGAGCTGAATAGCTTTGATACCTAGTGCCCCCGCACCATGCGGGTAATCTCCATCAGATCCGCTTCAGGTAAGGGTTGCCAGTGAAATCAGACATAAATCCGGTAAGTTCGCACGGATCAACGTACGCAATTCGCCAATGATTAGCGCTTTAACGCGCCGAGGAACTCTGAGCGTGTCGCGGGGTTATCCCGGAAATCACCCAGCATACAACTTGTCACCATGGAGACGCCCGGCTTGTGCACGCCGCGGCTCGCCATGCATTGATGCTGCGCTTCGATTACAACACCGACGCCCATCGGTTGGAGTATTGCTTCGATCGTGTTGGCGATCTGCATGGTGAAGCGTTCCTGAATCTGCAAGCGCTTGGCGAATGCCTCGACGACGCGCGCCAGCTTACTGATCCCTACGACGCGATGTGCGGGGATGTATGCAACATGCGCTACTCCAATGATAGGGACCATGTGATGTTCGCAATGGCTTTCGAAGGTGACGTTGCGCAGTAGGACCATCTCGTCGTAGCCGTCGGTCTCCTCGAACGTACGCGATAACATGTCAGAGGGGTCGGCGTCATATCCGGCAAAGAATTCCTCGTACGCGCGGACGACTCTTTCGGGAGTGCCCAGCAAGCCCTCTCGGGAGGGGTCGTCACCAGTCCACCTCAGTAAGGTGCGGACAGCAGATTCCGCATCTTGACGGGACGGCTTTGCCTCGACCGTTCTGGAGATGACGCTTTGTGCTTCGCCTTGGCTCGTTGGCTCAGGCAATTGATAGCCAAACTCACCGACAAACCCTTCTTCATCCTGCTTCATAGATTTGGGCGAAACATCGTTACTCATCAATATCGTACTCCTAAAATATTATTTGCCTAAAGAGCGCTCCCCCAAAGACCAACCGTATTGTTTACGAAGCCATCTTTCCAGTGGATCACCATCGATTCTCGTTTCTGCGCATCAATAACGATTGCTCCGATGAGTTAAGCCAATAGGAGGATTGGCTGTGGATAAATGGGTACATGTGTCCGACATCAACGCCAGGCCAAATGTCAATATTACGCAGGGCACTAAGCAGGTACTTGGCAACCGTCCCAAGCAAATTGATTGCCTGTATCTTCTGGTTTGAGACTATCCAGAACCCGTAAAATATTTCCTGCAGCTTGGTTTGGTGTAAACAGTGTCCCCTCGGGTACGTTGTGCTGAAATGGTTTGGAAAGCGGCGTATCGACAGTGCCCGGGTGCAGTCCGATACAGAGCGCTCGCGGTCGCTTGCGCGCTAGCTCGATGGATAGAGATTTGATAAGCATGTTGAGAGCCGCTTTGGATGCACGATAGGCGTACCACCCTCCCAGACGGTTATCCTGTATGCTTCCAACTCGCGCTGATATTGCGGCAAAGGCGGTTTTGCGGTTCTTGGCCAGTAGCGGAAGAAAGTGCTTGGCGACGAGTGCCGGGCCCGTCGCGTTAATCCGGAAGGTGCGTTCTAATGCCGAATCTGTAAGAGCGTTCCAAGACCTTTCGGGCTGCAATGACTGACCGTCGTGCAGAACGCCCGTGGCAACGATCACGAGATGTAGTGAATCCACTTCGCGTGCAACCACTGCTGCGGCATCTCTGATGGTTTTTTCGTTTTCGAGGTCGAGTAGAATGTGCGTTCTAATTGCACCGCTACAGTGCGGGTCGCGCATCAGTCGAAAGACTTTCGAAACGTTTGGGTTAGTGGCGAGTAGCTCTGCTATTGCGGCACCAATTCTACCATTAGCACCCACGACTGCGATATTTAGGCGTTGTCCAAAAGAAGTTAACGCTTCTTGATCAGTTACTGCAGCCATCGTGCGAACATCCTTCCTATTGCATCGACAAAAATTATGCACCTACGCTCCACTTGGCGCTTGGACCCTCCGAATTAACAAAAATGATAAATTTTTGTCATAAGACTAGAGTGTCGAAAAACCGGCTTACATCGCGCCGCACGATTTTCTGCAAGCCGGTTCCATACGATCCTAACCACGGTATACCTGCGCGTGGCGTGTGTTGTCGGAAAGTCTCACCCGATACTAGTCAACCAGACTTACGGCACAGATCAATAGGTTAAGTGTCTGCTATAAGAGTTTCACGATATTCTAAAATGCTTCTTCGACTTATGTGCCGAGAACCTCGTAACGTTCAAGCGAGCGGAAACAGCCTTCATCGTTATCTGTTTTTAATACGGCCATCATTTCTACTCCCTTAAGGCGGTTATAGTCTTTGTCAGTCCGGTCTTGTAAGGCGTAAAGGCAGTATCCAGGGTTTCCACTACGTCCTCTTTGCTTTTCCTGCCGACGACCAATGTCGCAGCTAGGTTCAGGATGTTCTTCTGGCGTTTAGCTATACTTCTCCGAAGCGCTTTAAGCACGACTGAGTCGTCTAGCGGGGCTATTGTTTACTTGATAAGTTCTTTTGTAGGCACCGCCACCGATGAAATTGGTTGCGTCAGAAGCTGGGCTTGCGCGGCAGCAAGAAAATGCTGCTACAGCGTAGCCAACTTCACAAGCTCCGAATAACCATGGGAAAATTAGTAATTTAGATAGCAGAGCCTTCGCGTTGTATCGCAACCCAGGCTTCGATCTTCTCTCCCGATTTGATCGGGAGAACTCGCCAGTGCATGATAAAGGGAGTGCCATTTTTTTTGTAATTGATGGCTTTCCCTTCAAAATTATCCCCCAATTTCAGAGCATGAGAAAGCCGATCAATGACCTTCTCGTCGGTTCCGACCCCTTGCAAAATTCGAGGGTTTTTCCCGATCACTTCTGTCCGATTAAAGCCGGTTAAGGTCTCGAAGGCTAAGTTTGCGTAGATGATTGTTCCCTCGTCTGTAGGGCTAGTTATCAGGATAGAATCAAAACTGTTTTCAGTAAGCGCTCTTAAAAGCGCCAAATTTGCATCTGTTGATCCAAGAAAATGTTCAGTTGCAGAAGTCAATTTTTTCTCCTTTTCATAGCTAAGTAGCCAAGGCTCTATCTGAGCTGTTATTTCAGTTCCAATAGAATCTGTTACGACAGTCAATTGATATTGGATCATATAAGCGAAACCCTTGCGTATTATCGCTGCAGATTGATAATAATTTTCAAGGTAAGAATTTGGATATTTAGTAACCGTTTGGTGACGCTGCTCTAGTGCACGACGTATGGCCCTGTCACGCTAAGTTTGCGGCGTAACGACATGGCAAGAATTTTCTGAGCTTTGGTACTTTATGCTCGACGATGCATGTAAGAGGCTTTGTCAGAGTAAACTGGCTTGAGCTAGGAAGCGGAGTTCCATAGTCTCCGGCGATGCAAAATTCTTTCCAATATTTCAACCGTTCGACCGAGATTTTGGTATTTTCTCCCTAATGGAATAAACTGGTGAAAAACCTAGTCCTGCACAGACAAAATTCAAGGCTAAGTGATGTGGTTTGGTGTGTATCATCGCCGCTGCGCATTGCGGGCATCTCTCGATTTACTACGCGAGATTGCTTCCGCTTCCTAGAAAAACTAGCTTGTCGAAGCTTTCAGTGAATCATCCATAAGTGGGCACTAGCATATAGAGAGCCGCGGCCCTCGATTGCTTAGCTTTCAAAGTTTAAAGGGCACGTGCTCAAAAACGAAGAATTCCCGGCTGCCATATGCGGCATTAGATCACACGGATAATTTCGAGGCCCTCAACTAGAAGTATGATCGCTTAATTGTGCCCGCCAATTTGTGGAAAAGCTTGGGCCATCTACCGCAGCTAAAGTGCTCGGCCCAGTTCCTCCGCCTCATACATCACCTGGATCGGTTTTCTCGGCGCTAGAGCATCGCCCAGCAAATGGCGTTCGAGAATTTTTCCTTCGAGGGCGTGATAGACCGAATCGACGGGGCGTCTCAGCATGGCCACAATTACCGTATCCACGTTTTCTACACGACGAGGCGGGCCGCCCCAAATAAAGGCGCTGACAACATCTCTCCCCTCAATTACTTCAAGGTTTTGCTGTGTCGTCATCGTCACACCAGCCTCAGCAAGGCGCGGCAGAAGGTGAGAGCTGTCAAGGGTTTTCTGAGCTTCACTACCTACCATTGCATCCGGTGTGATGATCTCTACCCGGACACTGTCCTGTTGCGACAGGAGATCGGCAAGCCCGAGCGGAAAAAAGGTGCCGACCTCGTCGAGAATGACGATCGATTGGCCGAGGGAAAGTGGATCCTCGATTGCGCGCTTTGCAGCGGTATCGATATCGATCACATGCTCCTGATCGAAGCCCTGGAGCGACGCTTTGCCAGGACGGAACGGGCTGAGCCCGTCAGTCGTCCAGCGGGAGCCGGTCGCAATGACTGCGCAGTCGGGCGCCTCGGCGGCAATCATGTTACTATCGGCTTCGCAATCGAGTTTCACTCGTACGCCGTGACGTTCCATCGTAGTGGCGAGATCATCGATCGCCATTTGCCATTCACTCCGTGAAGGCAGGCGTTTAAGCACATTTAAGTGGCCGCCCAGTTCGTTGGTTTTTTCTAGCAACAGCACGTCATGGCCACGCGCTGCCGCTACAGCCGCCGTTTTCATCCCGCCGAGGCCGCCGCCGACAATTATAATTTTTTTCTTTTCGTGCGGCGGCACCGGCAATAGCGTTCCTGGGCCCCACCGCTTTTCCCGGCCCGTCGTTGGGTTGACCAGGCACGCCGCTGGGCGGTTGTCAAAGATGCGCGCTACACATTCGTTAGCACCTATGCAATGAATGATTTCTTGCCCGCGCCCTTCCTTGGCTTTCTTTACGAGATGTGGATCGGCGAATTGCGCACGGGTCATCGCCACCATATCAGCGGCGCCGCTTTGCAAAATTACCTCCGCTTCGTCAAGCCCAGTGACGCGGCCAACAAGGAAGAGCTTGGCGCGGTTGCCGACGATCTTGCGAGCGCGGTGGCCATATTCCACATAGCCACCATGCGGGCTATCCATCGGTGGGATCGCCATATGCAGGGTATGGTAGCCACCACGCGTAATATTAAAATAATCGAAACAGCCGGTTGCCGTCAGGATTTCAAGCTGCTCGTCCGCCTGTTCCGGAGTGATGCCGGATTCGCCCAAAAATTCGTCGTATGAGAGTCGAATGCCGAGGGTAAAATCGTCACCCACCTTGGCGCGTACCTCTTCCGCCACTTCGACGATTAGCCGGCAGCGGTTGGCCACGCTGCCACCATATTCGTCACTGCGGATGTTGTAGCAGGGGCTCAGCACCTGCCCGAGAAGGTAGCTGTGCGCGGCATGCAACTCGACGCCGTCCAGGCCGGCATATTTTACATTTTGTGATGCCTCGCCAAATCCCTTAGCAATATCGCGCAGTTCCGCTTTTCCCATAACGCGCGGGATTTCCCGGTGCACAACGGAGGGAATCTCGGATATTCCCCACAACGGATGCCACTCGTCCATGATCATGGTGCCCTTGTCATGGACGCCGCAGCCAAACAGCTGCACGAATTGCCGCGCACCTTCGCCGTGGACAGCATCAGCCAATTTCTCATATTGTGGAATGACACGCTTTTCCCAAGCAGTGCAGCCGTCGTAAAACGACCCCTTGGAAAGGCGGTGGCCAGCCTGCTGTTCGGTAACCATCAGTCCCACACCGCCACGCGCCCGCTCACGGTAATAGGCGATGTGGCGGTCGCTCAACAGATTATTTTCGCCGTAGAAAACTCCCATCGCTGACATCATCGTGCGGTTGCGCACACGCGTCGCACCGATGTCGAGGGGCTGCCAAACCATATTCAGATCGCTTGTGTTCGGTGCCAATTTCGCCGTCATATTTCGGTTGCTCCCTCATATTTTACATAATTTCTACGGCCCATGGATCCCGACAACTGTTTCAAAAAACCCTATACAGGACCGGGTGTCCCGGGTCGGTAATATAGTTCCTGGGGCAGGAGCTTGGGCCATTGAACGGAATTACTCGTGCAAAGCGTGTAAGACACGAAATCTCCAAAATCCTTAGCACTTGCTACGACATTACGCGGCATGTCCGATAGCGTCACTGAGTAACCCCCAACCATTCTATCCGATAGCCTTAATCAAATTCACCGGCTTCAGCTCGTGGCGTCAAAATCCCGCCAATTGTTTCATCATCCATGATTGCGGTGATCTTAACGTCAATCAGGCCGTTCCACTCTATCGCCCAATTAGCTAGTGCGCCTGAATTATTGGTCTCACAGATAGCAAAGCCGCCCGACCCGTCAACATTGTGATATCTAGAAAGCATTTCAACTTGATAACCAGTCGGTAATTCTGGACTGCATTAACTACTGTGTCCAGCCTCCAGGCGGTAAACAATTTTGATGGTTTGGCAGCCCTTGATTGAATGACCCACCAAAGTAAGAAATTATAAGACATTGTATTATTTTATAAAAAAGGACCGCTGGTTAAACCGTCCAGTTGGGGCCCCTGGGCGATATGTCAAAAGCGGTAGGGAGGAATCCCTTTCTTGTGGGATCCAAGAAGGCTTGTCTCCCCCCATGGCCCTCTGCTCAAGCGCCGCGAGATACGCTGCAGCGGTAGCTTTTCAAGATTTTAGGTGCTTGACCAGGAAGTCGCGCGCGGCCGCAATCGCCTCGTCAAGCCGCGACATATAGGGATCGTAGTGCGCGCCGTCGAGCAGTAGCAGCTCCTTTGGTTCCAGCGCCTGGTGGTAGGCTTTCAACTGGTCACGGGTCGGCACGCGGGTGTCGTGCGCGGCAATGATCATCAGCAACGGCGTCGGGCTGATCCGGTGCATAAAGGACGAGGGCTCGTATTCTAGCCACAAATCGCGGCTGCGGAGCGTCACCTCGTTGCGGTAGGCAGTGCCGGCACCCATCTTCTCTGCCCATACGGCGGTCTCGCCGCCGGGCTGGTAGACCGGCACGGTGGCTGGTGTATCGCCACGGGCGCGGGCATCATAGTCTTCGTAGATGCTGTCCAGGAAGGCCGGCATCTCAGTTGCCGTCACCATGCGTTCGATGGCTCCGGAGCCGGTGGTCACTGGAACCTGGCTGACGATGCAGGAAACGCGCCGATCGACGGCACCGATCACTAGCACGTGGCCGCCGGAATAGCTGGTACCCCAGAGTCCGATACGGGCCGCATTCACCGCGTCTTGTATACGGGCGTGCGCGATCACCTCGCGCATGTCGCGGATCTGCTGCCAGGGGTCAATTTCCTGGCGGATGTTGCCGCCGCTGTCGCCGAAGTTACGGTGGTCGTAGGCCAGACAGGCGAGCCCTGCAGCTTGAAAGGCGCGGGCATAAGGGTCGAGCCCCATATCCATGAGGCCACTGAAGCCGTGGCTCATCACCACCGCAGGGTGCGGCCCAGCGCCGTCTGGGAGATAGAGCCGCCCGACCAGCTCCACGCGGTCGGCCATGGCCATGCGGACTTCGCGCGTTTCCATCGCTCTCTTCCATAAATTGCTACGCACCGAGGGTGCATTATCGGCCGTGAAGCAGACGATGGCAAAGAAAATGCGGGAGATTTAGGCATTGTCACGTTGATGGAAAGGACGAGTAGAAGCATCTGCGAAAGCCTGTAGAGATGGACAATGCCTTGTTTACTCGCCATCGATATCCATTGGATATCATTCACCGCGCCGTTTGGCTCTATACCCGGTCACTTTGAGCCATCGAGATGTAGACGATCTACTTGCAGAGCAGGGCCTTGGTTTCTTAAGTTTGGAGCCCCGATCATAAGGAATTTGCGCAACATTCGGCTGGCACCAAGAAATTTCTGATATCTCGATGAAATAGTCATCATCATTTGAGGACGGCGTCACTAATTATGGCGAGCCGTCTACAACAACTTTTATGTCCAGCGCCATATAAGCAATAAATTCACATTCAAGTGGTTGCAGACCGACGCATTCGGCGCATGGGAAAATGCGAGTGCGGCGGCTTGAAAAAACGGACGCAGATCCTTTCGTATCCTGCCTATTAACGTCAGAATGCCCTCCAGTAGGCGTTAAGACTCCTTCGCACTCCTTCTGACAGGAATAATTCTTTTGAGGCAGCTTGGTTTCTAGGCCGCCCGATCTTCTAATACGCCGCATGCGCGGATCACATCGGCAGCTGCCTGTTCGCCGTGCGGCGCCATGAGGTGCGCCCCGGACACGCCCTCTATCTCGCGTAATTGCTGAAGCAGCTCAATGCAAATTCGCTGGCCTTCCGCCTTGCTATCCTCGGCTTGTTCCAAACGGTTGATTAGGGTCGCGGGGATATGCACGCCGAACAAATTCTTATTCATCCAGTACGCCGATTTGGCCGAGGTAATAGGGCCAATTCCGATAATAAAATAGGTACGTTCAAGAATACCGAAATCGCCTATGCGCTTCATATAGTCGCGTAAAATATCCATATCGAAGCAATATTGGGTTTGAAAGAAATCAGCGCCCGCATCAATCTTGGCGCTGAGGCTGGCGGGCGTGAAACTCGCATCCAGATTGCGCGGCGCATCGGCGCCTCCGATGAACAGGCGGGGCGGTACCGCAATAGACCTCCCGCCCGGATAGACCGACTGATCACGCATATCCCGGGTGATTGCCATGAATTGAGCGGAATTAAGGTCGAAGACCGCTTTGGTATCGGGCTGGTCTCCCGCTTCGGGGGAATCACCGGTCAGGCAGAGAATATTATGGATGCCGAGCGCCGCAGCGCCCAGAACATCGGCTTCTAGGGCTAGCCGATTACGGTCGCGCATGGTGAATTGCAGAACCGGCTCAATGCCGCCCTGCACCATGATTGCCGCCGAAGCCAATGGAGAGAGGTGGGATTGTGCGCCAGGACCGTCGAGCACATTGACCGCGTCTGCCAGCCCTTTTAGGCAGCCCACGCGCGCCATGACCGCATCCGGATCGGTGGAATCGGGTGGCGCCGTCTCCGCGGTTATGGCAAAATTTCCGGACTTGAGGACGGCTTCCAACTTGCCGCTGCTGCGTAGTGCAGCCGCCTTATTATCTTTCACGCTTTCCCCTTTCAAGACCTTGGCTAAGATAGGTAGTAGCGATTTGGTTGCGCGAATATAGCCATCGCCGGGGAGGAAACAAGAATCTCCGACAAATCCAGGCAGTGAGACTGGGACAGTCGGCAAGACCGTAATCAAGGTTCCGGCTCCTGGATGGCTCCTACTGAAACGACCGCTGGGCTTCCTTAGCCCAGCGGTCCGTGGTCCTCGGTCAATCGCAGACTTAGATCCGGTCGGGATTCAAGTTGCTCGTTGATTACTACGTGAATTGTATAGTTGGTCACCCATGCTTGCGAAAACTGCGGAAAATGGTAGGTCGCACAACAAGTGAGCGAGGTCGCCTGCTACGAGGTTTCTTTGGCGTGCGCACCAATATGGCTAACCCTATAACCTGATTATAAGCTGCCAAAGCAAGCTCAACGTTGCCGCCGAATCTGTATACAATAATTTTTACGCCCAGTATCATTTACTCAATAAATTTACATTCAAGCGGTTGCGGATAGACGTGTTCGGCGTCTGGGAAAATGCGATCGTGACGGCTTGAGAACCCGCTGACATGAATTCTTACATGTCCTATATGTTAACGTGACAATGCCGACATTTGTCCCAATACTGGATTACTGAAAATGGATGAGGACTAAACGCTCATAAGGAATTGAAGTCCATCGGACCAGAACGTGAGATGGGCTTTGATAAAGTAGAACATCTAAAATAGGCCGCCAAAAAGATGAGTGAGTCATTCGACTATATTGTAATCGGCGCAGGTTCCGCCGGATGCCCGGTTGCCAATCGATTATCCGAAGACCCAAAAAATCGTGTGCTGCTGTTGGAGGCGGGGCCGAAGGACCGCAACTTCTGGATTCATATTCCAATCGGTTACTATCGTACGATGAACTCCCCCCTTTCGTGGGGCTACAAAACCGAGCCTGACGAGGGGATCGCCGGGCGTAGTCTTGTCTGGCCACGGGGCAAGGTCCTTGGCGGTTCTAGCGCGATCAATGGCCTGGTTTATGTCCGTGGGCAGAAGCAGGATTATGATCATTGGCGCCAACTCGGTAATGAAGGTTGGGGCTATGATGACATTTTACCATTCTTTAAAAAGTCAGAAGATCAGGAAAGAGGCAGCGATGACTATCACGGCAGCGGTGGACCTTTAACGGTTTCTGATATCCGCGACAGACGTGAAATTTGCGATGCATTTATTGAGGCTGCGCAGGAAGCCGGTATTCCAAAGAATGATGACTTTAATGGCATCGATCAGGAGGGTGTCGGGAATTTCCAGGTGACCTCGCGCAATGGATTGCGATGCTCGGCGGCCACCGGCTATCTGAAACCAATCAAGAATAGGCCGAACCTGCGTATCGAATCCGATGCCATGGTGCTCAATATTCTGTTTGACGGAAAGCGGGCCAGCGGCATTCGCTTTCGCCAGTATGGGCAAGAAAAAATAATCTCTGTCGGTGGCGAGATCGTTCTGGCTGGCGGTGCAATCAATTCGCCGCAAATGCTGCAATTGTCTGGTATTGGACCAGCCGAACACTTGCGTGCGAATGAAATTGACGTGGTCCATGATAACCCGGGCGTTGGTCGTGACCTCCAGGACCACTATCAGGCGCGAATCGTTATGGAATTAAACCGGTCAATTTCCGTCAACGACGATATCAATAACCCGCTCCGGCTTGCGTTGACCGGCCTGCGCTACGCCTTGTTCCGGCGCGGTCCAATGACGTTCAGCGCGGGCCACGTCGGGGTCTTTACCAAAGTCCTGCCTGAGTCCGCGACGCCTGACGCTCAGGTCCATTTTATTCCCTTCAGCGCAACAAAAGCCGGCGGCGATCTCCACCCTTATTCTGGTGTCACCGCGTCGGTCTGCCAACTGCGTCCTGAGAGCCGAGGAGAAGTCATGATTGCATCTTCCGACCCACTCAAGCATCCGAAGATTACGCCCAATTATCTCTCTACTGAGTATGACCGTCGAATTATGGTTGAAGGTCTGAAGATGATTCGCCAGATAGCCCATGCCCCAGCCTTTGCGAGGCATGTCGTAATGGAACGTGAGCCTGGTGCCGAGAATATCGCGGATGAGACGTTGCTCGCGTATGCTAGGGAAAAAGGCAATACAATTTTCCATCCGACCTCAACCTGCCGAATGGGCTGTGACAGCCGAGCCGTGGTTGATTCCCGCCTGAGGGTCTATGGCGTCGAGGGGCTGCGCGTTGCTGATTGCTCAGTTATGCCCACCGCTGTCTCCGGCAACACTAATGCGCCTGCCGTCATGATCGGAGAAAAGTGCGCTCATATGATTTTGGAGGATGCGCATTAATAGTAACCCGTAAGGAGGCGCTATCTGACTAAATGGAACCAGTCTCCGAAGTTCCATTTAGTTTGACAGCACCCTAAAAAGTGATGTGAAAACTGGGTTGGAATACTGCTTAATAATTCCTAGTGAATGCCACGCTAGCACTCGCTCCCTCGACTTGCTCTGTCTCTTTGGAATTAAGGCAAATCGCCGCCGCAGGTGATTCTACCTGCTTGGGTTTTGCTCTAGATCACCGGATTGGCCTAGCTGACTTTGCGTACAAAATTCTCAATTGTGCTGACAAAAACCTCAAGGTCGTCCCACGGGATCATGTGTCCAACGCCTTCGATTCGAAGTGACTGACTATCGGGGATGAGGCGTATAATTTCTGCTGCATCATCGACCGTGACCGTACCGCCAGTCTCGGCGTAAATCAGCAGCGTCGGCGAAGCTATCGCGGGCATCAAGGCATGTACGTCTTCTTCGTGAAAGGATCGGACTGATTGCGTAACCGCCTTGACGGTGCAGGTGGGAAGCCACTGGTCGCGTAGCCTTATTTGCTCTGTCGTCCAGTTCCTCAGAAGCGGGCTTGAGACATCGGTCACCTGACCGTGTGAGGCGGCATGCATGCCGTCCAAATACCATTGTAACGCGATGGGATAGTTGCGCCGACCCGGGCCTGAGACCGGCGGGTCGATTAAAATCAACGATCCAACCAGCGGCGGCTCGTCTGCCGCCAGCTTTAAAGCAATTCTAGCACCCATCGAATGGCCCGCGATAACCGGGTTTTCGAGACCGAGTTGCTCAATAACACCTTTCGCATCCGCTGCGTAGTCTGCCAGCCAATATTCAAGATCGTCTCCACAAGATGAAAGACCACGCCCGCGATTGTCTAGCGTGTATACATGGCTAAATGCTGCCAAGCGACGGCTGACAAAATCCCACATTATGGCCGGGCTAGTAATGCCGGGCAAAAACACGAGTGGCGGTCCGTCGCCAGGAAATTCATGATAGTGGAGCCGAACGCCGCCGACGGTCAGGTGTCGGCCAAAGGGTTGGAAGGTCATGTGGCTCGATCACTATGAACGGGGGGAATTGTCAGATCACTTGCAGAATAGAAATTCATCTCGGAATACTACTCCGTTCTGTTTGAGCTAGCAAAAAAAATAGGGCACATTAGGGTTATCTGACAAAAAGAGGCTGAACGAGCCAAATATCTACACTCTTAAACAAGCCTAAATGGAACATAAAGGAGGACAATACTTATGAAAAAAATTATTTTACTTGCTTTGTCTGGGTCGCTTGCATTGTGCTTGGCCATTTTTTCTGGACAGGTCAGTGCCGACGAGGACCCGATCGTTATCGGTGCTGCCATCGCGCTTAGCGGCTTTGTGCAACCTTATGATGACGGCCCCTTGAAGGGCGCCCAGCTTGCCATTGCTGATATCAACGCCAAGGGCGGCGTTTTGGGCCGGCAGTTGACAATCGTCACCGCCGACACCAAATCCGATCCGGCGCAGGGCACGAATGCCGCCATCGAAGTGCTCGAACAGGGCGCAGAACTAGTCATGGTGACCTGCGATTTTGATTTTGGTGCCGCTGCCGCGTTGCAGGCTTCAGCCGCCGGCAAGGTAACCTTCTCATCCTGCGCGGGCGATCCGAAATTCGGCGTCCAGGGCATTGGCCCGCTGGCTTACACCATGGCGCTCGGAACGCCGGCACAAGGTGCGACCCTGGCGGAATGGGCCTATAAGGAAAAAGGCTGGCGCAAGGTTTATGTTGAAATGGATTCGATGGTCGAATATTTCAAATCACTTTGTGCCAACTTCAAGATCCGTTGGGCTGAGCTTGGGGGCGAGATCGCCGGGGAAGACAGCTTTAACTTCGCTGAAGTGAAAACCTTCGACGGCCAAGTTACTCGCATGAAGGCTAGTAGCGATGCGGATTTCGTATTCATGTGCACCGGCACTTTTGACGGCCCCGCCTTGATCAAACAGGCGCGTAATGCCGGCGTCACCACGCCGATCCTCGCCTCTGAATCCATGGATGGCGCCTTCTGGCTTGATGCGATCCCGAACCTGAGCGATTTCTATCTCGGAGTTTATGGTTCCATGTTCGGCAATGATCCGAATGCGCGCATCAATGATTATGTCACGCGTTACACCGCGATGCATGGCGCAGCGCCAATCACAGCCCACTCCATGACCGGCTATAGCCTGGTGGAAGCCTGGGTGTTGGCGGCGGAACGGGCGGGCTCGTTTGATGGCGACGCGATCCGTATGGAGCTTGATAAGTTCAACAATGAAGACCTCCTGGTGGGGACGACGAGCTTCTCGCCGGATCTTCACGTCAACCTCTTCCGTGGCATGCAGATGATGGAAGTGCAGAACGGCAAACATTCGCCGATCATGCGCTACACTGCAGAAAGCGTCCCGCCGATCAAATTCTAAGGCGGATATTACGATCTTGATCATGGGCCCTCGCAGCGTGCTTCCAAACACACTGCGGGGGCTTTGATTTATCTGCGGACAATAGAACGGGCTTTACGTGATAATTCTCCAATATGTGATCGATTCCCTTAGTGTCGGCGGGCTCTATGCGCTCGCAGCACTCGGCATCGGCCTAATTTTTGGCATCATGCGCCTGATCAATTTCGCCTATGGCGATCTCCTGATGATGGGCGCTTATGCCATGTTCCTGATGGCGGCGGCGGTCTGGCCGATCACCATTTTGGGCGGTGTGGTGATTGCCATCCTGGTTGCCCTGGTCACTGAGCGCATTGCCTTTCGCCCGTTGCGCACGGCGGACCCCTCGGTCCTGCTCGCCGCGTCTTTTGCGGTTAGTTTTTTCTTACAGAATTTTGTCTTGATGGTCATGGGCGGCCGCGCGCTTGGCATCGATATTGTGCCAGTGCTCAATCAGCATATTGTTTGGGGGGAGCTTAGTGTTTCACTCCTCAACCTGTTCACCATCGCGCTCTCCATTGCTCTTATGGTCGGGCTCAGCATTTTTCTCAACAAGACATCAATCGGCGTCAAAATGCGCGCCGCCTCTGAAGATGTGCGCATGGCGCGTATGTTGGGGGTGCGGGTTAATCTGGTCATCGCCGCTGCCTTTGCCATTAGTGGCCTGCTCGCCGGTGCCGCGGCAATTGTTATCCTCGGCAAGACCGGCCTCGTTCTGCCGACGATGGGCCTGCGCCTTACGCTGGTGGCTTTTGTTGCCACCGTGATTGGCGGCATGGGCAGTCTCACCGGCGCTGTGATTGGCGGCTATACGGTGGGTATTTTGGAAGTGGTGTTGGGTGGCGTTTTGCCGCTAGCACTGCTCAATTACCGCGAAGCCTTTATCTTTGCCTTAGTGCTGTTGTTTCTGATGTTGCGCCCCGGCGGAATCATTAAGGTAGCCTCGCTTGAGGAGCGGGTCTAATGCTGGCGCGTGCGCGTGTGAGTGAGGGCAACCTTCTGGCCAGCCTGTGGCCAGTTCTTACGCTGATTGCTGTTCTCACTATCGTCGTCGCCTTTTCCCATCTTGGGCCGGTCTCGTTCGAACGTATGGTGATCAAGGCGCTAATTATGATGACCGTTGTCATTGGCCTTTATATCTTCACCGGAAATTCGGGCATCCTCTCATTCGGCCATTCCACTTTTATGATTGTCTCCGCTTATATGTCAGCATGGCTTACCATGTCAGTGATGCGCAAAAAAATCATGCTGCCGGATATCTGGGAGGGCTTCCGCATGTTGGAGATGCATGTCCTGCCAGGCGCCATTCTAGCCGGCCTGCTCTCGGCGGTTCTTGCTCTTATTGTAGGCATCCCCTTGATGCGGCTTTCCGGCATCGCCGCTTCAATCGGTACCTTCGCAGTCTTCACCATCGTGACGGTGGTTTATAATCAGTGGGACTCCTTTACTAAAGGCTCAAGTACTCTGATCGGCCTGCCGATGTATGTTGATCTCTGGACCGCGTTTGGCTTCGTCGCCAGCGCGCTACTCATTGCTTTTTTCTATGACCGGTCAAAATACGGCCTGCAACTGCGATCGTCGCGTGAGGACCCGGTGGCAGCTACAGCGGCAGGGGTAAATATTCTTCTTCAGCGCCTTATTGCCTTTGTTATAAGCGCTTTCGTTACCGGTATTGGCGGCGTGCTTTATGTTCATTTTACCGCCACCATCACCCAGGCAAATCTGCTTTATCTCAACATCACCTTTATCACCATCGTGATGCTGTTGGTCGGCGGCATGCGCTCGTTGACCGGTGCTGTAGTTGGTGTTGTTGCCATCTCTGTCGTCAGTGAAAGCCTGCGGCTGGCTGAAAAACCGATTGGGATTTCCGGGCTTGGAGAATTGGGCCTGGCCGCCTTCATGCTGGCGGTATTGGCGCTCCGCCCCGCAGGCATCTCTGGCGGACGGGACATCCCCCTGCCGAGAATTTTACGCCGGACTTAGTTTTTTACCCCTAAAGCAGAGGTTCAAATCACTAGGCCTTGCTTAAGGATTTTTAGATTTCTACTCCGCCACATGCAATATTTTTACATTCAGCGACATCTACTCAATAGATCCATATTGAAGCGGTTGCACACCGAACCTCAATTTAATTAAGTTTTTATTTAATTTATAATGTTAAGATTATTTGATATTTTTCCTCAATTGAGGGGTAATATCGAATACGATTAAAATTAGTTACAAAGTAAAATTTTATATATACGACAATAAAAAATAGTGTAGACAGTCCGATTGAATAGAAATGAAAATACTAAAGTCAATAAGTTAGGGAGAAATTGATGAATAATTTTTCAGTAAACCCGACAAAGATGGCTCTTATCAACGTTGATATGCAGGTCGCTTTTCTAGGAGAGGGGCCGTATGCAGTACCCAACGCACCAGAATTGATATCCAATGTTAATCGCTTGTCCCAATCGTGTCGAGAAGCAGGTGTAATGGTGATTCACACCCGTCACGTTACCCGAGCCGATGGCAGTAATATAGGAACTTTAGGTAAGCTAATTGGTGCTATTCAAGACGGCCTTTTAGCGAAGGGGTCAGAAACGTCAGAGTTGCACCCTGATTTGAACGTTCAAACGAATGATATCGTCCTTGAAAAACCAAGATCTGGGGCCTTTAGCAGTACTGATTTAGACAATGTATTGCGTTCACATGGCATAGATACAATTATTGTCAGCGGAACTTGCACAAATTTGTGTTGTGAGACTACGGCACGCGAAGGCGCCACGAAGGACTATTATGTTTTTTTTATGGAGGACGGCACGGAAACCTTTCCTGCAGGAGGGCTTACTATAGAAGAAATTAAGCAAGCCGTGCACGTTAGTCTTGGAATTGCCTATGCTAAAATCAAGCGGATTGATGAAATAATTGATTTAATTCAACGCGCAACCAAATAGCATATTAGTTAATAAATGTAATAACGGCCGCTTGCTGAATACTAATCGGTTCAATCGTCGATTATACATGAAAAGTGGTAAAATATTATGCTTAATATCGTCAAAGAATTGTTTATAAATAAATTGGAACAGAAGCGTAAAGAAACGTTTCCCGAAAGTCCGAATAATTACACAGATATCATTTCAGATGCTGTTTTTACTTCTCTAAGTCTGATTAGTCGATCTGATGCCTTATATCATGATGTAGAGCATACATGCTTAGTAACATTATGTGGCTTAGAAATATTTGCTGGAAAAAAAATATTAGAAGGCGAACTAAATTCTGAAGATTGGCTTCATTTTACGATAGCATTACTTTTTCATGATGTAGGATATATAAAAAATATTCTTGCAGAAGATGATAAATATGGACAGGTAATCAATGATTCTGGAGAAAAATACCAAATAAAATATGGCGCTACTGACGCATCTCTGACGCCCTACCATGTTGAAAGAGGAAAATTATTTATAGGAGAACGTCACTGGAATAAAGCCATAAATAAAGATTTGTTGAGGCGATTAATAAGTTTTACTCAATTTCCAATTCCAGAACGTTCTCTAGAGCCTATTGAAAGTAAAAATGAATTCAGAGATTTGGCAGAATTAGTTGGGTCCGCAGATATAATCGGACAGCTTGCAGATCCAATGTATGATATAAAAATACCTAGATTATATCACGAATTCGAAGAGACAGGGTCGGCTAAAAATATGGGATATTCAAACCCTGGGGATTTGAGACGTGGATACCCAAGTTTTTTTATTAATTTTGTAAGGCCTAATATTGGCGAAGCGTTACGATTTTTAAGTGTTACAGAAGAAGGCCGTAAGTGGGTAGCTAATTTAAATTACCATGTTTTTTCTCAAAGCCATAAAGCAAGTGTTGAACAAAGTGGAATAGGACTTTTATCAGAACTTTCTAATATATATAAAAGTAATAAAAATGAAAAATATTTTATTCAAGAAATATTAATTAAGGTAGGTGTGTATAAGGGGTGGCCATTAGCCCATGCATACAAAGTCGTTAAGGAAAATAATATATCTAAACTTCATTCAATGAAAATTTGGCATTCAAATATAAAAGATGAAGCATATAATAAATTTAAAGATATTAGTGAAAGTTACGTTTTTACTGGTGGCGAGGGGCTGCCAGGACGCGTATTCAAAACTCAGGCAGCTCAAACAATATACGATGTAACCAAGGATACGAACTTTCCTAGGGCTAGCTTGGCAAAAAAATCAGGAGTGCGCGGAGCTTTCGCGTTTCCTTTAATTATCGATGGCGCTGTAGAGTACGTATTGGAATTTTTCAGTCCAGAACCCGAACATCTTGATCCTTCGGTATTAGAGCTACTAAAACTTGCCAGCACTCAATTGAGTAAAGGGCTCACTAAAAATGTTTGATTATACTGATATTTCCATAAAAGAATTTCAACGATGCGTGGATTTACTTTATACTGACAATAATAAAGATAAGGCGCATCCATCAGAAATTATAAAAGATATGTCCCGTATTTCGTTTTCACAGTTCGCGCGGTCTGACAGCCTATATTTTTCACTTCCTCATGCATTATCGTCAGCAAAAATAGGGTTAGAAATATTAAACGCAATAAAATGTCGGTTAGGTGTGGTGCGGCAGGGTCTTGCAATCAATTTTATGGCATCTATATTGTTTTGTAATGTAGGAATTATTAAAGGTGTATTGAGTGAAGATACTCCAGATAAATTCAAGATAAATGATGATGATTTAATTAAATTATCTATAGATGGAACAGATTCAATTCTCTGGAAATATAAATCGTATAGAAGTTGCCGCTTTATAGAGAAAATACCATTTTTAAATACGAACACAAATATGGAACTAGTTGCCCAATCAATAGAATATTCTGATATTTGGAATGATGAAAAACACCAGGCATTACCAATGGGGACAATTGATAAATATAACAAGGCAACGCAAATAATAACATTAATGTCAGATAGTAACTACAATAGAAAATTGGCAGAATATTATTATTCAGCTAAAGAAGCGGATATTATTGACGAGGAAATATTCCCTAATCTGGGACAATTCAAGGAAAAATGGGCCCAGTATTTCTGGGATACCCTATATTCAGATGTTGCGGAGACTATATTAATGTTGCGGGAAACAGATAAGGGCAGAAATATAGTCTCATCTATATATACGCATTTATAGATTAAATCACTAAACCAGCCGGTTGGGCGGCGCCTTCCCAGCAAAATAGGGATCGAGGTTATCGAGCGCCTGAAGCCCCATGCCGGTTCGGGTTTCCAGGGTCGCACTGCCAATATGGGGTAGCAAGAAGGTATTGGCGAGGCGCGCATAGCCGGGATGAATGTTATTTGGCTCGCCGCGATACACATCGAGCCCGGCGGCACGGAGGCGTCCCGATTTAAGCGCGGCTATCAGTGCGTCGTCATCAACCACATCGCCGCGCGCCGTGTTGATAACAATCGCCCCGTCCGGCAGTTGCGCGATGCGTTCGGCATTGAGAAAATTACGCGATGCCTCATTTGACGGGCAATGCAGACTGAGAATATCGGCGCATTTAAGCAGGGAATCCTTATCTTCATGCCAAATGGCGTCGAGCTCCAGCGCCGCATCCAGACGGCTCCGATTGTGGTAATGAATTTTGAGACCAAATGCGCGGGCGCGATGGGCTACGGCCCGGCCGATCCGGCCCATGCCGAGAATGCCAAGCCGTTTTCCACGGATATCGCTCCCGACCATAAACAACAGATGAATATCGTCCCAGCCGCCTTGGCGCATGATAGCCTCTCCCTCACCGCCGCGCCGCGCCGCACCTAGTAGCAACAAAAGCGTAATATCAGCCACCGCGTCGGTTAGCGCATCTGGCGCATGGGTCACCACAATGCCGCGCGCCTTTGCTGCCGCCAGATCGACATGATCATAACCGGCGGTAAAACAGGCGATAATCTTCACGCTTGAAGGCAGGCGCGCCAAAATATCAGCCGTCATCCGCTCGGTGCTGCAAATCAACATGCCATCCGCTCCTTGAGCGGCAGCGATCAGGCCGTCCGGATCATAAATATTGTCCTCGCGGTTAAGCCGCGCGTCATAGCTGGTAAGTGCCCGCGCCTCGACGCGGGGTGGCATGTCGCGGGTGATCAGGAGGGTGGGTTTTTTGCTCATGCCTTCGCTTTCAATTCACTAATTGTTTTTTTAATATCATTCTTGTTGCTCTGAAATCTAATATGCGCTGACGCCTGATAACGCGTTAAGTTAAAATCCAATTTGGAGTCTTTAGGCAGTACGGATATTTGCTTCCACCTCGCGGTGATGATTTATATCCGCTATCCACTGTCATTGCTCATACTTATACAACACGCAGCGCCTTCAGCTCCAACCCTGGAGGTAAGGTCTTACGCTATTCGATACTTGGTGCGTGATCGGTGGGCTGCGGAGCGTGATCCAGTATAGAACTAATTATTTTTCACAGGCCGCACTCTCTGTCACATGGGGTCCCACCAGCTTTACGTCTTTGATCTTCACATTGTAAAGGTCGTATTTTGAGGCCGACATATATTCCCAGGCTTGGCTACGAGTCACCAGTTTCACTTTACGGTTTTGGTTTTCAGCTTGTCTCAAATACGAACACAAGTTTTGGATATTTTTCAGCCTGTGGCCGTCAACTGTATGCAGGTAACTGTAGCTGCTGATTCCTAATACTGACCCCGTGGACGCCGATGAGACATCGAGGACCAATATCTCATCATTAGGGTTAGAAAGATTAGCATCCCGCATATGTTCTTTACCGACAACCATCCCAGAAAAATGCAAGCCTACCCAATCGATCATTCGAGGCCGGGCTAATGCAGCCAGGTTGAGGGTCTGCGGTTTGCCCTTTCTTATAATATCGACCGCGATTTCACCTTCAGAACCTCGGAGAGCATGGATCAGGTCCGCTTGGTTTTTAAATTTTATTGTTGGGTCACTTGCCAAGGACAACAGTTCGTCTCCGGGATCGAGCGCCCATTTTACCGGAAGTCCGTCATAATTTGTTGCTACAATTAGCTTATCGGGGACTTCATCACTCGTTGCGAACGCTGCAGGCAAATAAGGGACGGAAGGATTTTTCCCTTCTCTAAGAAGCTTGAACACTCGACAGGCGTAGACCATCGGTACAGCAAATCCGAGGCCCTCACTCGACGATTTCGAATAACCCATAGTATTTATGCCAACGACATTGCCGGTTTTGGTGCTTATAAGAGGACCGCCCGAGTTGCCGTGGTTGATAGCCGCGTCGGTTTGTATCCAATAGCGGTTATGCCGATAACGTAAGCCCGAAATAATTCCCGTAGTTACCGAAAAATCAAGAGATAACGGGTGTCCATAAGCTCCCACTTCACTCCCTACTGCGGGCCAATCGTCACATCTGAGTTCGGCCTCTTTGGCACCAACAGGAATATTTTTGATCGGCACTGCTATTACGGCGAGGTCGAGATATCGGCCAACAAACAGTAGTTTAGCGTCGACAAAGCTCTGCCCTTTGAACGCTATTTCCAGGCTTTCAGGATTTCGAGAAGACACATGCGCATTAGTTGCTATCCACCCTCTCTTTAAATCTATTAAAAATCCTGCGCCCGAATAAGAACCTTTGCTGTCCTTCATCGCCGGGTATTCAACCCGGGTGCGGATTTTAACGGTGTAGCCTTCTGCCTTGGCTAAATAGGAGTTTGCATATGAGTTTTCGCCAGCATTAGCCGGAGTAAAGGACCAGAGAAATGCAAGCAACAGCAGTAGGGATACGTTGACAGTGATTGATCTATTTTTCATAAAACAACACTAATCTAAAAGACTTAAAAGAGCGAGATATGGAGGGAAATCAAATTCCTTTTGCGGTCATGATCCCGGCGTAATTTTTCAGCCTCCTGTTTCCTATAGTATGCTAGCTCTTCTTCATGTCGATGCTGAGTTTTTTCTGACTTATCTGCACTCATTTTATTATCCTTCTTCCTGAGGCTGTTTCTACTCTCCCATAGACCTATCCTTCCCCTCCGGTATGAAAGTAGCTATGTATTGTTTTCCGCTCGGGCATAGCCCGGAAAGCCCTAAAAAGCCTGGGAAAAAGGGACCCTGGCAAAAGCCCTATAGGGTAACCTGTCGCCGGGTTTGTCACGGTTTTCACAAGTGGCCCCAGACTGACGGTGATGAAACTGAATGTGGTTTTGGTTCTATTGGTGGCGGTGCCGGGTCAGGCTGAAAACGAAGAAAGAGAGCTTAATTATGGCTGGTCTAATTTTAACATCATGTAGTTCCAAACGATGGATGTTCAGTGCAGCGCCAGTGCTGATCACCGCTATTTTGATGATGGTCCTATTACAATCATGCGCGCCACCTAAACATTTTGCCTCGGGGCCAGTTAGGACAGACCTTTCCGCCTTTGGAGAAAATATTTTAGAACTCGCGCGGCAAGACGAAGATTTCAAATTTGATTACTTTGATTCCACGCAGGGCGGATTTATTCGGTTTGGAAAATCAATTATCAACTCGCCCGATGGTATTATAATCATAGCTACTGGCCAGGCGGAGTTTATTGAAAGCTACTTTGAGCTTGTACGTGACCTAAACAGGCGTGGCTTCAGTGTTTGGATAATGGATTGGAAAGGTCAAGGCGGTTCGAATCATGCTCTTGAAGACGATTCCCGGGCAACAAATAACTTCACAGAAGACCAAAGGGACCTTCGGCGATTTATTTTAGAAATTGTGGTTAACACTGGCGGTATCCCCACAATACTTTTGGCTCATTCCATGGGGGGTCATATAGCGCTAAGAATGTTGGAACAGGATTCCGATACAGTTGACATTGCAATCCTTACCGCTCCAATGATCACTGTGAAAACGGGTTCATATCCGCATAGTATAAGCGCTTATTTGGCAGAAACATTGTCGAATTTTGGTTTTGGCTGGTGGTATGCTCCGGGGAATTCGGCGTGGGTACCTAATCCCAATTATAAACATACGGACAATCAAAATACCTCAGATCCTGATAGATCGCTGTTAAAGGAATATTGGAGGTCTAATGAAGCGCACGCTCGGAAGTCATATGGAGTTACGTTTAGGTGGTTTCATAATTATTCAAAATCCAGAAATTACCTCTTAAAAGATAACGCCTTATCAAACATTCGTACGGACATTCTGATGACAGTTCCCATAATTGATGTATTGATATCGCCAGAAGAGAGTCTGGATGCATGTAGGAAAATTTCTAGTTGTACACATATAACATACAAAAATTCTCGTCATGAGATCTATTTAGAGAGAGATGATATTCGCGATACATGGCTAAAAAATATTACGGAATGGATTAAAGAAAAAACGATAAATCAATAAAATACTAACTTCTCTGGGAAGCATGACAGCTATGTCAAATAACGTCTTCGATGAGCTGTATAAAGCCGGCGTTTCGCATTTTGATATGCCGGCGACATCGGAAAGATTTTGGCGGGGAACCCGCCGGATAAATGAGAAAGCAACACCATGACTTCATCCATTGACGGTCAAACTTCGCACCCCGATGACATCGCCGAGTGGCGCGAGCGCAACGTGCCGATGTTCAATAAAAACCGATTTAAGCTCGGTGTGTTTGGCCTCAACTGCTCGCATGGATGCACGATCAGCCATGCCGAAACGACCTTCGAGCCGACTTTTGAGCATAATGTGAAGATAGCTCAACTCGCGGATAAAATTGGCTTTGAACTTCTGCTCCCGGTCGGTCGCTGGCGCCACTTTGGCGGCACAACGCAATTCAACGGCACCAATTTAGAGGTATATACTTGGGCGGCGGCGATCGCTTGCCACACCAAAGACATCATGGTTTTTGCGACCTCTCACGTACCTACAGTGCACCCCATTCTTGCGGCGAAGCAATCGGCCACAATTGACAATATTTCCAATGGAAGATTTGGCATCAATGTCGTTTGCGGCTGGTTCAAGCCGGAAATGGAAATGTTCGGCGTCAAACAACTGCCACATGACGAACGCTATGTGATGGCCAATGAATGGATGTCCTGCGTCAAACGGCTATGGACCGAACAGGATTTTGACCATGATGGCCAGTTCTATAAGATCGATCAGGGATTTCTTTCGCCGAAACCGGTCCAGCAGCCCCATCCGGTGGTTATCAATGCTGGGTCGTCACCGGCGGGGATTGGATTTTCGGCACGCCACGCCGATTACAATTTGCTTTCGATCACATCGGTCGACAAGGCGACAGACATAATTGCGCAGATCAAATCACAAGCGGCGGAGCATGGCCGGCGCTGCCGGGCGATGAGTTACGCACTGGTTTGTTGCCGCGATACTGAGGCAGAAGCGCAAGCCCTCTACCAGCGAATAATCGATGAAGGTGACTGGGGCGCGGCCAATATGATTATCGAGCTGATGCTGGGCGAAAATTATTCCTACGGCTCCAGCAAAGATGAAATCCGTGCCATGGGTGAACGTTTTATTGCTGGCTGGGGCGGCCTGCCGTTGGTCGGAACGCCGGAGCAAATCGTCGATAAGATGATTAACCTGGCCGATCTCGGTGTTGAAGGGCTGGCGATTTCTTGGCTCGATTATCATGAAGAGCTCAAATATTTTGGCGAACGTGTGCTGCCACTGATGCGCGAAGCGGGCCTACGTCAATAAGAATTGGGTGCCGGGAAATTATTGACGAGCTTCCGCCACATATTTGTACGATCTTGAAATCGAGGACGGTCGGCGAACTGTATTAGAGGCGGCGCTGAACATGATGATTGAACACTACGATGCCAAAAATTGGCGGATGGCCCCTGCGCGCCATTCTAGGCCCATAAGCAAAGCTGCCATGAGGTGCTTAGAAAGCTGAGTTTAGCGGAATTGGAAGTGGAGATGACTAGCACATACTACCAGTGACAGCCTAAATCAGCCCGTCCCGCATAATAGGGTATACCCAAAATATATTAGGCTACTAGGGCTAATATATAATAAACCATTGTTTTATAAAGAATATTATTGGATCACTCTCAAATTCTTTCTCGATCCAACTGGACCAACAGGTCCCCGGGCCGCGCACCACGGATCATGCTCCTTGATCCTCGACCCAAGGGTAAGGAGCCAAGCTTAACCTTCGTGTAATCAGACCCCGACAATTTGCTGCATCTTAAGCGTAATGCGTAGCGCAAAGTTTATGTCCTGATGGATCTCGAACGTAAGCAAGGTAGAGTTTCCGCTCTCCCAAATTTCGCCAACCGGGCGGGTCTTCGATACTTACTCCGCCATTAGCGACAGCGGCGTCATGGAAGGCTTTCGCCTGTTCCGGAGTCTTGCATGTAAACCCGAGGGTATCCCCGTTAGCGACCGTAGCCGGATTGCCGTCAAGGGGTTTGGCAACAATAAGGGCTCCATCTGAGGAGCGATAATAAATTCGCTGTGTTTCTTCGTTAAAATCTCCCTCCGGGACACCAACTGTGGCCAAAACAGCGTCGTAAAATTTTCTGGCCGCTGCAATGTCATTCGAACCAATCATTATATGGGAAAACATTCGGATTTCTCTCTTTCTAAAGCTATTTTACGGAGCGAGTTTCCGCGCTATCTGACCCCGACACTCTGCCACATCATCCAGCGCTTCGTGAAGCTTTCTAATGCAGGCCCTGAACATCATATTGTTATCATAGTCACCGTATCGGATATCAATACGCGGCAGGCTCGCACTCACGCAGTTGGGTAGCTACCGTCAGGGAATAAACCCGTCCCGCTTAAGCTCAAAGGTAATCCGCCGCAGTTAGTCATTGATAGCCTTGACTTCCTCGATATGAGCCCTGCGCCGTCCTACGTGCAAAGTTAAGGTTTCGGTTTGTATGGCCTTGATCAATCTAAAATCGTGGGCCAGGTCCTATGGAGGTCGTCCGAGGCTCCGGTCATGGTCTGGGCACTAGCCTACTCATATTTAATGGGGCAAACGGCAGAAATTTAAGGGTTTTTCTGCATCAGAAATCTAGACCACTTAAGTGGGGCTGACAAATTGGGCGTCGACACTATCCTTTGCGGCGGCTTCAGATTAACGTGACAATGGCCGAGCACCTACGCGATCACGGCGGGCAAGCACACAATACCGGTACCTGGCATTGGATTCGACCCATTGGCGATCTGCGTGACGTATATACAAAATGACTGCAGCCGTGGGGGATTGGCGATGGCGCAATACGTGGATCGCGGCGGCGGCGACGATGATTGCGCCCTCCGAGAAAAAGGATCAAAAAAAACTGACGATCCAAAGTCCCTGCTTGAACCACCAACGCCAAGCGCCTTAGCATCGACCCAAGAGGAGCTAGATCCTTCGTGATCAATCAGGCTCAGTCGTCCCAAACATTTTGATGACAGACATGAATGGAACGAATCATGAATAGTAAATCCAACTTCAGCCTGGAGCCTGATTTACTGCTCCAAATTTATACTACAATGCAGCGCATCCGCACCTTCGAGAATAGGACCGATGAGCTGTTTCAAAAGGGTATTGTCAAGGGGACGGCGCATAGTTACGTCGGCGAGGAGGCCATCGCATCTGGCGTCTGTGCTGCGCTCAATGAGGGCGATTATATCGCCAGTTATCATCGTGGCCATGGCCACTGCATTGCCAAGGGTGCAGACCTGGACCGTATGATGGCGGAGTTGTTTGGGCGCAAAGATGGCTATTGCCAAGGCCTTGGCGGCTCCATGCATATTGCCGACATGGATTTGAATATCCTCGGCGCGAACGGCATCGTTGGCGCCGCCATGCCGCTTTCGACCGGCGCGGCCCTAGCTGCAAAACTGCGTGGTACGAACCAAGTCGCTGTCGCATTTTTTGGCGATGGTGCATCCAATCAGGGCATTTTCCATGAATCGCTCAATTTGGCAGCGGTGTGGAAGCTGCCTATGATCTTTGTCTGTGAGAATAATCAATATGCACTGACGACCTCTTACAGAAACACCACAGCTGTGGCCCAAGTGGCGCAGCGTGCTGCTTCCTATGATATTCCCGGTATTACGATTGACGGCAACGACGCGGTTGAGGTTCACCTCACCGTCCTTGAGGCATTGGAGCGAGCACGCGCTGGTGAAGGTCCGACATTAATTGAGGCCATGACCTATCGTTGGGGCCAGCACTCACTGCGCACCAATTTGCAGGACCCCCGCCCAAAAAAAGAAGTCGACAACTGGTTGGCACGCGACCCGCTTAAGCAGATGGAAAACCGCTTGCTGTCCAAAAAAATAGTTTCGAAAAAGGATATCAAAGCCATTTCCGATGCTACGAACACGGAGGTCGAAGGCGCCGTCAGTTTTGCGCTAAAGAGCGAAGAACCCGATATGACGGTGATGCTTAATTCGGTATACGCACCGCACAAGGACCACATTGAGCCCGGTTCCAGCGGTAATAGAACACTCTCTTTTGTTGACGCGCTAAATGAGGCGCTGCACCAGGAAATGGCGCAGGATGAGCGGGTTTTCCTGATGGGTGAAGATGTCGGTCTGACCGGCGGACTCTTTCAGGTCTCCAGGGGCCTGATGGACCGCTTTGGCGAGGCGCGGGTGCGCGATACGCCAATCTCCGAGGCAACGTTTGTTGGCTGTGGCGTCGGCGCAGCGATTGCCGGTATGCGGCCAATCGTCGAATTGCAAATTTTTGATTTTGTTGCGTTGACGATGGATATGTTAGTTAATCAGGCTGCCAAATTTCGTTTCATGCTGGGCGGCAAGCCAACGGTCCCCCTGGTTATCCGCGGGCCGCAGGGCGGCGGCATTCGCCTTGCAGCACAGCACAGCCAGAGTCTAGAAGCCTGGTTTACTCATGTACCGGGCCTGGTCGTGGTCGCGCCTTCTACGGCATATGACGCCAAAGGCCTCTTGGTGGCGGCCATTCGTGATGACAATCCAGTGGTCTTTCTCGAACAGAAACTGCTTTATTTGACTCAATCCGGACCGGTGCCGGAGGAACTCTATGCAATTCCGCTTGGCAAGGCCGATGTCAAACGCGAGGGCACTGACGTTACCATTGTTGCGACCTTGGGCATGGTACCACGCGCGCTCGGCGCGGCTGTAGCACTCGAGCGCGAAGGAATCAGTGTCGAGGTTGTCGACCCGCGCACCTTGCAGCCGCTCGACGAAGAAACAATTCTTGCCTCGGTACGTAAAACTAACCGTCTGCTGGTGGTGCACGAAGCCTGGGTAAAAGGCGGATTCGGCGCCGAGCTCGCGGCGATGGTCGTTGACAAGGCTTTCGACTATTTGGACGCACCTATTGCCCGCCTCGGCGCGCCGCATACGCCGATGCCGTATAATGATCGCCTCGAGCTTGAGGTCATTCCTTCGCAGGATTGCATCGTCGCCGCTGTCCGCAAACTGCTGACGTGAGCGCTATTCGTCTGCCATGCCACAGAGATGCGAAAGCAATGCAAGGGGAATAGTCGTCCATTGTGCCTACTTACCCCATCTATTGCCTATATAAGGCAACTGCGCCCAAACGCCACTGCTTGCATGAAGCCCTTGCCCGGGCCCCTGACCCGTGGTGTATGTGCCGCGGTAAGTGCAAACTTCTCCCCGAGGACCGCCACGTCGGCAACTGAAGCGGCCGGTAGATACGGCGGAATCCCTATAGCGGCTTCGATGCGGTTGCTGCCGTGCTAGTGGCATGGACAAGCCCCCGCATGAGCGACGACATTCCTGAACTACGCAAGGGGACGAACCGCTTGCCGTAATCGCTGCATATTTTTTTTGCCTTTAAGCAGGCGCCGTGACTGACGCAGTCTACCGGACACAGCACTATATCTGCCTTGGACAGCGCGCTGTGCAACTGTCTGGTGCCGTTCTCGACACCGCCATCGTGCGGAATAAACTCGCCGTTGCATCGGCTTACGATATTCTTAAAAAATGGGTACATGTTCTTTCGCCCGCCGAGGTAAAGAACTCGTGAACCAGACAAGTTGACTGTTGTTTGCGTTTTCTCTCTAGGCACCCCGTTTTCGGGAGCGTCGACGGTGGCGAGCAATTGCAGTTCGAGGGCTTGGCACTCCTCGTCGCGTTCTTCAATTCGCCGCGCCAGAGTGTCGCGATCTTTTCTCAGGTGGCCGAGTTCGGCTTGCTGCTTGTCGATGACTGCGCCTAGACGTCGGATCTTGCACCGTTCGTCGGCCAAAGCCTCCTGCAGGCGTGTGACCCCGAATGCTGTGTCCGGCAAGTTTGCAGCCGCCTGTTGCTGCATTCGCTCGAACGCCGCGCGTTCGGCTACGAAGCGTTTTTCCATGCCGGCGATCTTTTCGTCGCGCTCTTTCAGACGCTGGCGGAGTTTAAGCTCCGCGGTCTTCGCCCGTCCCCCCACTTCAAGCGATTCTGATTCCAACCTGCGAAGCCGTTTGAAATCGGCGCAGTTCGCTGCACCAGCGATGTGCGACAGCATGTGCACCTCACCATGAACTCGAATTTCAATCGAGTCGCATATCGCCGGATGACTTAGCATGGCCCAATAGGGCCCGGGAATATCGCCGGCATTAGTGGCCTGCTCCCAGCGACGTAGCAAACCCTCCGTAGTGCTTTCGTCGCGATAGCCGGCGATGGACTTTGCATGAGCCCGGTCAAGTGTTTTGTTGACCAATCGGGCCAATCGCCGCTTGTCTGGGGTTTCCGCCGTCATGGCGCGCACGAAGAAACCGTGTATCTCATAGTCGGTGACGCCGGGATCAAACTCCAAGCCGGCTTTCACGAGCAGCTTGCACAGGGCCGAAACGCTCAAACAGGTCCCGATGATCGAGCAATGATATCCCTTATCGATGTCCCACAGCTTGCGTCTACGAGGGAACTTGGTTATGGGACGCGTGCCGACTTCGCCGTCTTCAAACGATGCTGACAACGATTTGTTCGGCTGGTCGATTGATTCCATTTTCACCTCTGATCCTAGTTAAGACAGGCTAGGTCGCGCCACAGCCTGTAAGACAGGCTAGATCGCTTCACAGTCCGGAGAGCCTCAGTCAGGGTCTGTGGAGACGATTCGCCATAGGGATCATCTTCACAGTTGTCGGAGTAACCGGGCTCTTCAAACCAAGCCTCGACGACCCCATCGTTGACGATAGCGGCGTAGCGCCAGGACCGCATTCCAAAGCCAAGATTGTCCTTGGCCACCAACATGCCCATCTTACGAGTGAATTCTCCAGAGCCGTCGGGAATCAACTTAACGTTCTCAATCTCTTGCGAACGCCCCCAAGTATTCATGACAAAAGCATCGTTGACGGACAGGCAATAGATGCCGTCGATACCGCGCGCCTTAAAATCATCGTACAGGCGCTCGAAGTCCGGCAATTGATAGGTCGAGCAGGTGGGCGTGAAAGCGCCCGACAAGGAAAACAAGATCACACGCTTCCCAGCGAAATAATCGTCCGTAGTTTTGTCCTCCCAGCGGTACGGGTTATCGCCACCACTGGCGGTATCTCGGATACGTGTCTTGAAAGTGACATCGGGTAGGTTTTTTCCAATCATCGTTCATTACTTTTTGGTATTTGGGAGAGGATGTTTCGGCTGCGTTTGTCGTCCTGGCGAAAGTGGACGCTTGAAACTGTTTGTGGACATATTTAGGGCCCCGACTTCGCGTTGACTAAGACGGTGGTTGGCGAGCGCGAAATTGCGCGAGAGCAACTCACATTGCTCAAGACCGATTCTCTGCGCTGCCAGTGGCATCCAGGCCGCGACAAGTGTTTCCGCCACATTTCTATTGCCCGACACTTGCAAGGCCGCAACCACTGCCAGGAACCGATACTCGTCGGCGCTGATTTCCTGCGACTTGTGGGGGCAGAAGTCGATTGTCTGTGTTGTCGTTGCGAAGAGTATGGTCAGAAATCCGTCAAGCGCGACGTAGGCCTCTGGCACCTTAGCCAATCGAAATGCCGTTTGCAGCGTTTTATGCAGACTGCTGTCGTTCTCAGGCATTTCGACCCACTTCCGAGCGGCCCAGATCAATAATTGTTCACAAAATGGCAAGTGGTTAAAGAGCATAGAGAAAATACTTAATTTTCAAGAATATAGCCTGGAGTTGAGCGAATAAAGGATTGCTTTTAAGTTAAGAATAATAATGAGAATGAGAACTATTCTCAATCAGAGTATCATCTGTCAACCCATTAATTTTAAAATATCGAGGTGTATTTTTTTTGGACGCTTGAAGAACGGTGGGAAGATCCTCGACGACGGCGGGGTGACTGGGGTTTTCAACTACAGCACCCCCACCACTGTTGGAGCCACGAAGACCGCTAAAGGCGTGGCGGCGCTTCCTATTCTAATAGGATGCCGAGTGCGTCGTTGCACGCGTGAATAATCTCCTCAAGAGCTTCCCCATCGAGAATGGCTTAAATAGCACCGCTGCCGACGCCTGATGCGTCCACGCCGCTCAGTTTGTCGCGCGAGGAAAACTTCCATCACTTTACTAATTCGTCGTTATTCCCTGCAGCGTCTCTTTCACAAATGGCTGATAACGCCATTTTTATAAATTCTCTATATGTCTGAAATTAAACACAAAAATTTGAAATTTCTACTTAAATTTCTACTTGTCAATTTTTATGTTGCGAATAAGAGTGACTCGCATTACCTTAGTTATGCGAATGAGAATCATTCTCATATTACTGAGGTCCTTAACGACAACCTATGGCTAGTTGAATACTAAAGTGATGAAGATACAGTCCTGTATTGACCATAATAAAAATGAAGTAAATTCTGAATATCGGTCAGGTTGCTTCACTAAAATAAATAATTTAACAGCCTCCGAAGGATTCTGGCTTTGGGGCATCCATTATTGGATGGAATGCCGCGCTAAGAAGGTCGATCCGATATCAATGTTCTCTCGAGCATTTTTGGAAGTTTCTATCACTCGAAATCCACAAGACGATCTAGCGCCACAATTTGATTACTCTTTATCACTTTTAATGGAGTTCTCAACCAAGCCCCTAAGCATCGGATGCCGCTGTTTTTATGGTCTCTTGGGAAGCATGGAACAAATCATCCTTGGATGCATGGCATTGCACCAAAATAATCATAAATCTAAAAAAGTGGCGAATATTATACTCAAATCATTTTTGCCTGAACTAGTGGCTAATACAGTTTACGAGATATTCAATGACTTATCTCAAGCTTCATTAAAAAATGGAATGATTCTTCCAATGCGACCATATTATTTAGATTTAGCACAAAGTTTTCACATCCCTACAGTCTGTTCATTCAATGACACAAAAATGGTTAATTAATCATAAAGGATTGTTATGCATCAAATTGTTGTACCAGATGTAATTTTTAAAACACGTGTCAAAAAAAACTCAAGTTATGTCTGGGAGGAAATAAAAAGCAAGGACATATTTGGGGGACTTAAATCCATACTGTTTTCATTGCCGGGCGCTTTTACGCCTACTTGCACAACCTATCAACTCCCGGGATTTGAAAAATATTATGATGATTTTACAGCCCATGGAATAGAACAAATCTATTGTCTTTCTGTAAATGACGCTTTCGTTATGAATGCTTGGGGAAAAACTCTAAATATTTCTAAAGTAACGCTATTACCAGATGGTTCTGGTGAGTTTACCAGAAAAATGGGGATGTTAGTAACCAAAGACAACCTGGGCTTTGGAATGCGTTCATGGAGGTACGCTGCAATTATAAATAATTGTATTATAGAGAAGCTATTCGTTGAGGATGGCCTTTCTGATAACTTTAGAGATGATCCTTATACGAAATCTACCCCGGAAAATATTATGAAATACATAAAAGAAAAATGAATAAAATAATTAATTTTGTTTATGTTAATAAGTAGCTTTTATTGACAATAAAAACTGTTTTTAAGAAAAGTTAGGCGTAGTATTATGGGTTACAAAAAACCAATATTTAAAACACAATATGAAAACTATATAGGGGGGGAATGGATAGCTCCGATAGACGGAGAATATTTTGAGAATAACTCCCCAATTGACGCAAGTTTGATCACTCGAATACCTAGATCAAATAGCAAAGATATAGATCTTGCTGTTGAAGCTGCTTCTCAAGCAGCAGGGGGCTGGGGCAAAATGCCAGTTGTTGAGCGGAGCAATATACTGCTTAAAATTGCAGACAGGGTTGAGGAAAATCTTGAGAGACTGGCATTGGTAGAAACCTGGGATAATGGAAAACCTATTCGGGAATCCAAAGCTGCTGACCTACCACTTGCAGTAGACCATTTTCGGTATTTTGGTGCTGCTATCCGTGCAGAATCAGGAGAGACATCCGATCTTGATTCCAACAGAGTTACAATGGAGATACATGAGCCATTAGGAGTGGTGGGTCAGATCATTCCATGGAATTTTCCAATACTAATGGCGGTTTGGAAGCTGGCTCCTGCATTGGCCGCAGGAAACTGTGTTGTATTAAAACCAGCAGAGCAGACCCCAGTATCTATCTTGGTTCTTATAGAACTTATTGCCGATCTCCTTCCGGCGGGAACTGTAAACGTTGTCAATGGATTTGGCCCGGAGGCGGGTAAACCTTTAGCTTCCCACCGGGATATCAAGAAAGTTGCGTTTACCGGCGAGACGACAACCGGCAGGCTAATCATGCAGTATGCCTCTGAGAATATAATACCAGTAACACTTGAGCTTGGTGGTAAATCGCCCAATGTATTTTTTGATAGCGTGGCCGCGGAGGATGACGCATTTTTAGATAAAGCAATTGAGGGCTTTGTCATGTTTGCTCTCAATTCTGGAGAAGTCTGTACTTGCCCATCTCGCGCATTAATTCAGGAAAACATTTATGAAGAATTTATTGCGCGATGTTTAGAAAGGACAAAAGAAATAACTAAGGGTGATCCGCTTGAAGATAGCACGATGCTGGGGGCCCAAGCATCCAATGATCAGTACGAGAAAATTCTTAACTATATAGACGTAGGAAAACAAGAGGGTGCAGAAGTTTTACTTGGCGGAAAAAAATATATTAACGAAATTCATCCAGAGGGATATTATATAGAACCTACAGTTTTTAAAGGCCATAATAAAATGCGAATATTTCAAGAAGAAATATTTGGGCCAGTAGTAAGCGTTACGACTTTTAGGGATCAAGATGAAGCATTAGAAATAGCTAATGATACCCTTTACGGTCTTGGTGCTGGAGTTTGGACTCGTGATATTCATCAAATGCAAACGATGGCGAGAGGTATTGAAGCCGGGCGTGTATGGTGTAATTGCTACCATGATTATCCAGCTCACGCCTCTTTTGGCGGATATAAAAAATCTGGAATCGGTAGGGAAACCCATAAAATGATGCTGAATCACTACCGACATACTAAAAATATAATTATATCTTATGATAAAAATAAATTAGGTTTCTTTTGAATCGTAATTTTCCGTAAATAAGTTATCCTATATTAATAATTTTAGAAAGATCTATGCTATACTATGAATACTAAAAGAGTTTCAGCAACGTATGAAGCTAAATTAGTTATTGACGGATTGCGAGCTAAGCACGGTGAAATAATATTTCATCAAAGCGGTGGTTGCTGTGATGGCTCAGCACCAATGTGTTTTGGGAAAAATGATTTTCTAATTGGTCAAAGGGATGTATGCCTAGGCGATGTATATGGTTGTAAATTCTATATGGCCTCTGATCAGTTCGAATATTACCAGAACATGCATATATGCCTTGATATCACCGAGGGGCGTGGGGCAAGTTTTTCGTTAGAAATACCGCTAGGAATCCGATTTATGGCTATTTCAACATTATTCACGGGCCCAGAGTTAGAATATTTGACTGAAGTTGTCTACGGTGAGTAATCTTATAAAAATCATGAGAATATTCGAATATTAATCTTCGGCTTGGCAAGCGGAGCTTAGATATAGGGAGACGGTGTTACCCGCCTCCCCGTTTTCAATTTCTTCAGTTGTGCTCCTCAGCAACTGAAAACACGGTCGGTTGAAATTCGGGAAATAGTGAATGCCCCGAGCCATTGGAGCAGGTGGTGAATTTAACTTCCTTGCCTGTATCTTCTTCAATCATCTCAACCTCGATCTCCGAGCCCTTCGAACAAATTGCGGTAACAAAGCCGTGTTTCGTGGTGATCTCGATCTTCGGTGTCATTGATTTTTCCTCGAACTGGGCATCATCCAAAATGCCGAGCTTAATGTAATTTCTGGCCCCACACTGATGCTTCGCTGACATGCGCCAAGCCCATCCACGCCTGATAAGCAAATCATACAGAACCATGTTCCCGTCAAAGCTACCTCTGTCTTCCTCGAGATCGTGGATTAATTCTATTTCTGAAACCATTTAGACATACCTCGATTGTGTTCAGACACACGGGTTGCGCGCCTTCATTGTCAATCTGAATGTGTTGAGGTAGACGGAGCTTATACGCCCCGCCCTTTCTTAACTCAAGAGCGATCTGAGGGGTCTTATACCCTCACATGAGGAACCCTTCAGTAGTAAAACTTAGATCGCCCTCCATGACCTTTTCCCACTCGACCCGTACAACAAGTTCAACGGGATTTGGTTTGATAACATTTATGAGAGTCGATTTATTTTTGGGGTTTATCGGGCGATGGAGTATTGGGGAGGGGTCTCCCTTCCATCAATTTCACCACGATCTCTACCAGTTCCTCTGGCGTCTGCGTCGATACCTTGTCTGGCGGTCCCTCGCTCCATGGTGCGTAGATTGGCTTCGGCTTCATCTGCATTTTCCTTTCAGCAATTGGCTAATCGTGGAGACCTTCGCCTCCGTTTTCGGTTCGTTCAGTTCCAATTCTCAACGTCTGAAAATGCGGTAGGTTATCTACCGTCTCCAGTAAACTCGTCTGCGCCTACATAAGTACGTCTGAGATCGCCCTCACGGCCTGTTCTTCTGTAAGCCCGTGATCTTCCATCAAACGCTCAATCGTCGATCGGGGTTGCGATGGCTTGCCATCAGGATCGTATCCATTTACTCGAATCCCTGATCTCTGTAGAGCGGCGACCAGGTTTCTTTCCACTTCTTCAAAGGTCGTTCCTGGCTTAATTGCGGTTAACTCAAGTTTTTGCGACTTATCACTCATTGTGAGCATTCCTTTAGTAGCTGGGCTAGGTCTGATTTTGACTGGGACAGGATGCAATTGCCCCCGCCGCCGCTAAGCGGCAGGGGCAACATGGCGACGACTTAAGACGCTAACGTCAATTCGTCCTCGTCTTCCTCATCTTCGTTTTCGTTCCAAACCTGATCGGCCAAGTTCTCAGCTTCCTCGATAGTGATCAGTCCAGGATCAAAGACGTATGCCCAGCGGCTCTGGTCGTAGGTACTCGCCAAATGATCCCACTCATCCATTATTGCCTTAGAGCTTCCCTCCAGGATATCTTCACTTCCAGGAAAGTGATCGATCGCAAAGTCGGTAACACCATAAATGTCGGTGCTATCAACTGATGCCGTTACGACAAAAACATCATATAAGGGGACGTAGGTCACATTGTAGGTTTCAGGCCAGCTAAAGCCTGGACCGCTATCCGCCCAGTTGATCATGAGAAGAAATTGAGGGGTCAATTCCACAGTTCTCTCTGCGGCCCGATCACGAATGTTTCGGCCCAGGGTAACCTGATCATCTTTAACACTGGCCCACTGGGGCAGCCTGTCCTGAACGCGCTCCAATAGGATGGCAGCGGTTGCGTATGCTTCCTGGCTATGGATATTGACCTCTTTATTTAAGCCGAGATTGCTCAGAGCTACATCCAAAGTGAGGCTATTGGGAATAGGCTCAACCGGCTTTACCCCTAAATAGGTTGAGATAATCCGATGCTCCTCGAGAAGAAACAGGGTCGTTTGTGAATTGGCCATGATGGCCTCCTCTCTTTAGTGCTTCGGGCGGAATGCCTCGGCGCACAAGCTGAAGTTCAAATGCCGAGTTCGTAAGGTGAACCAATCCACTAAAGATATTTTGACCCTACTGGGTCTTCATCGGGAGCACTGCGTTAACGCCCGATGTCGATTTTTGGTTTAGTTCAACCCAAGGCCATGAAGGTGCCCAAGGTTGTAGTTTGAAGATCTTAGCTCCTGATTGGACCATCCCATTGTGTTGTTCAGGCCATCACTCCCGACAGACGGGCTGCGCTAGACAGGTGAGCTAAGGGACAAGATCGCCGCTTGCCGTCACCTGGCACTTCTTTCGCTGAGGGGAAACAAAAAACCCCTCGACGACATCGCGAGAGGTTCTTGAGACGACCGTATTGTTGCCACTGGCCGCATCATTGGACCACCGTTGCTCGATCGGAGCTGGTTGGCGAGGCTCTCACCCTCTCTAAAGATGCTGAATGGAATCATACAGAACATTGCTTCAACTTTCAACAATGTTCTGGCCAAAAGAGCATATTGTGGCTGCGCTTCTACGGAGACGCGGCCAAGGTGGTGCTGCGGCGGATGGTGCCAAACTTTAAGAAGTCGTTTGAGAGAGCGGTGCGGGCGGCGCGGTGTTAGTTATTGTGCTTCTCCCACCACTCGGCAGCGAGGGCTTCGGCTTTGGCTATCTGGGCGGTGTTCATTTCTTTTTCAATAATATACAGACCCTTCGTCGCATCCTCATTGCCCTGCGCTTTGGCAAGTGAATACCACATGTAAGCTTTAACATAATTCATGGGAACGCCCTCGCCGGTACCGTACATGAAGCCAAGGTTAACCTGGGCATACGCGTCACCCTGCTCGGCGGCTTTTCGAAACCACTTCACTGCTTCAGTAAAATTTTGTGAAACACCCTCGCCTCTGAAGTACATGCCGCCGAGGCTGTACTGGGCCATGACATCGCCCTGGTCGGCGGCTTTGCGGTACCACTTCGCTGCTTCGGTATGGTTCCCGGGGACACCCTTGCCGTTATCGTACATGAAGCCGAGGTTGAACTGGGCTTTTACGTACCCTTGCTCGGCAAGCGGTCGAAACTCTTGTAGGGCCGTGTCGTAATCACCACGATTATACGCCTCCACGCCATCATCAAAATCAGCCCACGCCGACCCAGCGCTAAACAGAAGCGCAACGACAGCGAGTGTGGCAAGTATGCGGCCCATGGTTAATTGTAATGCCAATTAGAACGCTGTGTCGCGCTGAAAGGTAAACTGTTTGAGAGGGCGGTGCGGACGGCGGCGTTTTGTGCGTGAATGAAACAACCGTGGTGAGGGGGAGATCAGGCGGTGGGGGGCACCCCGACCGCTTTGCCCTGGTGCTGTTCATTGGAAGCATGGGTGTCGAGCAGCTCCACAACCTCGTGAATCATGCCGTCGGCCGTTTTGGCAAAGAGCACGTACTCGACGGCGTAGGGGTTCCCGCGCTGGCTCATCGCGCGGAAGACGAAGCGTACCACGCTAGACGCTTCATTGCCGATTTCGTCAAGGATCTCGACCGCCACTGAACTTGGCTTGTAGAACTTGTTGAAAACTGCGTAGTTGAATGCGCACACAGCTAACTTGCCGGCGTGGGGGCCCGAGATGTTAGGGGCAAGAGAATAATTCAGGCGCCAACTCACATCCTCTGTATACATCGCTTCAAGTGCTGCGCAGTCACCGAATGCTTCGACAAGCTGGCGGGCGGGTGTGGAGACTATGTGGTGCATGCCAAAAGCTTAACGCTAAATGGCCGGCTATTAAACCGATGTCATCGTCCGACTTCCTGGAGGAGAAGGTGAACAAGGCTGCCCGGGTAGCGTATCACCAGAAGCAGCAGCCGGTGGTGAGCGGTGATGAACTCGTTTTGGTGCGATGGTAAGGCCTCTTCCCAACTTCGCGCTCTGACAAAAAAAGGGCCGCTGTTTAAGCGGCCCAGTTCATGTCAGGGAGAGACATGTTCAGCGGCGGCAGGGAGGAAGCCGCGCCGAGACAACCTTATCTATGAAAGGTTCAGGGCGATCTTTCGGCTTTCGCTCTGCTAGGCTCCGCCCTGAGCACGATCACGAGATTCCCCACAGACGCAACCGACGCGTCGAACTTAAGCTGACCCAGTACTGAAGGCGGTTTGGTCGCAAACGCCTTATAGTGTTCTCTCATTGGTCTATTACCTGTACTTAGAGAGCAATGAATTATGGCCAGTATAGAATTAGACAAAGATGTCGTCCGGCAGGATCGCAGAGACCACGGTGTTAGGTACCGCCGCGATCCCATCAATGGTCACATCGACGCCCACGCTGGCAATCACATAAGCCTGCATGCGCGTAAAGCCGCGCTCGTGGACCAGGTGGTCAATCACGTTAAGGAGGGCGTTCTTGGTAGCGAGGTTAATGTCCTCGGCACGGTTGATGCCATCTCGCTCAATGCAGAGTCCCGTTGTCGCGTAGTAGCCGCCGCGCGAGGAAGCATGGCCGACCAGTGCCGGTGTTGAGCGCGCGTAGTGCACGTCATTGATACCACGCTCAGCAGCTTGGCCTTTGAGCAGGTCGAATCGTGCCCGAAACGCGTTGCTGGTCTCGATCGCGGTACCGCAACACTCGCTGCTTCCTTGAGCAAAGTGGCCGTCACCGGTCGAGAACAGCGCACCTTGCGTGGACACCGGGAAATACACGCGCGTGCCGGCCGTCATCTGCTTGGTGTCAAAGTTGCCGCCATATTCGCGAGGCGGTATCGTACGAAGCGATTCTCCATCGACCGCGGCGTTCCTCGTAATAGCGCCTTCGGCCGAGGGCGGCAGTAACATCCCCCCGGCCTCTAGAAGATCGTTCTCGCGCTTGATCGTCTGGTGCAGAAGGTCATGCGATGGCGCGACACCCATCACTCCCATGAACGGCGCGCCCGGAATCCGTACACCTGGGATCTCTTCGCAATAAGCGCCGTCCGCGGTCTGCTCCCATTTGGCGAGAAACGGTTCGGTAAATAAGTCGCGCAGATAGCCGAGGCCCGGAATAGCGAGCGTGAAACCGAAGTCGCTCGACACGACCTCCAGAATATTGACTACCAGAAGGTCGCCCGGTTCGGCATCCTTGACATAAACCGGTCCCGTTAGCGGATGGACCGTATTGAGGTCGAGGTTTACGACATCGTTCAGAGAAGAGTCCCGTGTGACCTGCATGTCGCAGCCGTCGCGGGTTTCCATTAACACCTCATCGCCCGACTTAATGGTCAGGACGGGCGGAATATCAGGATGCCAGCGGTTGTGGCCAAGGCCTGGCTCGTCTGCGAGGGTCTTGGTATGGTCGATACGAATTTCGTGCGTTGCCATTTAAAACTCCAGCTTGAGGCCGACGGGACGACCGAACTCGCTCCTACTATTATCTTACGCCACCCCCCCCATCCGGAATATTGGCATAGGAAGAATATTTACCACCAGCACAAACTGACGACCCATCCGGACTATATTGGTAAATTCCAAAAAATTATTTTTGTAGACCAGCAGAGAAACGGACAGTTAAAATTGAAATAATTTTCAATTGTTTGAAAAATAATTACTCACTGAATCTACGCCGCTATGATCGACTGTATTCCAAAGAGAACGTATTAAAACGCTATAATAAACTATTATTATTTATTTTTCAAAAGTGTATCGAAAAGTACAACATTTATCGCCACTCATAATAGTTTCTTTTCTATCTAAAGATGCTTTTGGATTAAATCCTCTAATCAAAGAGGCGTCTCGATTGCAGGACAGAACAGCGCCTAAGTCAGAGACTCCTAATGCATTGTACATTTCAGCATATTTGCACCGTGTAACATTAAAACTCAATTTCAAGTCCGATTTTTCTAATATATCTATCTCTAGCGCACCATCTTTTGTCCAAAATTTAAGTGTGTCCAAAAAAGCATCGACATTATCTCCGTATTCCCTGGATAATTCGGCTCCTTGTGTTTTTGCAATCTCCTTAATCGTTTTCTCAAGGATATAAATGATTTTTTCTTTACCAAACTCTTTGTACAGATTCTGCAAAAAGGGAATAAGTATACGCACTTCAGTTTCTCTGCGCATTAATACGCCAATCTTACTTGTAATTTCATCCTTGAAATTAGTTTTTTCGTCAGATTTAGATTTCATGTGTTTTTCCTAATCACCAGCTCAAACGGCTTCCTAAAGTTCGGCACCATCCGCCTCTGCACCACCAACGGAAAATCGCAGCGGGAGCTTCCGAAGGATCTCGGCTAACCGGATGGCACGACAGAGTTGAGTTCTTCCTCTGCGCGGCGCTTGTAGAGAAGCTGGTTTTGCGGCATTAGCAGAAAATCAAGTTCGGATTTTGCCACAGTACGCGCCGCATCAGCCGTCGTATAGTTCATTGGCTCACCATGCAGGTTGAGTGAGGTGTTCAAAACTGCAGACACGCCGGTCAAACGCCTGAATTCATCGATGAGCGCCCAGTAATCCGGATTGTCCTCACGCAAGATAAACTGAGGCCGGACGCTGTAGTCCGCCGGGTGAACAGCAGCGATAATTTCGTGCCGAAACTCCGGCTTGCTGTCAAATCCGATAGTCATGAACGGACTATGACAATCCTTCGGGTTCTCCAAATACCGCTCAGCGTCCTCTGCGAGAATGGATGGTGTAAACGGCATCCAGAAATCACGGTTCTTGATGGAATCGTTGATCAATTTTACATTTGCCGGGTTTGAGGGGTTCGCGAGAATCGACCTATTTCCGAGGGACCTAGCACCAAATTCAGCGGGCCCAACACATCTTGCCAGGACATGATCAGCTGCGAGAAGGCGGGCGGCAGAATCTGGGCCAAAATTTTCTCGAATACCAAAGTCGTCTGCCGACGCGCCGACCTCCGACAGACGGGACTGCCAGTTATCTGCATCTGCCGGGTCACCCAGATAGACATGCCGAGTTGGACGTGGCTGCGCTATTTCCCCGGCTCGGGCAAAACACGCGCCAGCGCTAAGCGACTCGTCACCACCTGAAGCTGGGACAGACATCCAGTCGACCTCCGGCGCATTCAACAGATCACCGTTCGTCTTGATATTCATCGACAATCCGCCCGAGAAACACACTCCCCGGCGACCGGTTTTCTGAAGCCAGTGTCGCATCCACGCCATACAAAGGCTGGTCGCCCAATTCTGGAGCGCCGCAGCAAAAACATCGAATCGAACGCCTTCCATGCGACCCTTCAAATCGAAGTATGAATCTTTCAGGGGGCGGTCCGAAACGAATTCTCCCCCCCGGAAATCGAGCGCTTCGAATAATATTTTCTCGGCAACTTGGATGGCACTGGTGTAGTTGGAATAGCCGGACAGCCCCATCACTTTATATTCATGCTCGTTGGGCTTCATACCCATAATCAGAGTGGCCCATTTGTACAAACGCGCGACCACATGCCCGACTCCACTGTCCAATTTCTCCAGGCGCCCGTCATCATTGATGATCGAGGCACTCCAGTTGCATCCATCACCCCAGCCGTCCGCAGTTAGAACGAGTGCTTCTTTCAGTCGGGCATTATCAAGCTGGCTGCCGTAGACCGCGTAATAAGCATGACAAGTGTGATGATCGATGGCATCAATAATCACGTCATCCCGGCACTGCAGGTGTCGCAGAACAGCGGCAGGGCGTTCCGTATCTACAAAGTACGTGACAGCCGCGTCGCCGGAAATGTCACCCATCCACGAAAAGTCATAGTTTACGCCATGATTCAGGTTTTCGCCGGCACGGAATTGTTCCATCCAGTATGAGCCATCGATTGGCTTGCCTTCATAGAAGTGCGGATACCACAGGTCGTGCTGTTCGCGCACGTGTTCCCCGACGGAAAAATTCGAAAAACGATCCAGTGCGGCATACACTGGGTCGGAGACTGTGCCCCCAAATACGACCTGATCAATTCGTCCGGCATCACCTTTCAAATGCCGGTTGATGAGGCTCTTGATGGCTGCAAGCGGAAACGCAACCTGATTTTTCTGCCTACTGAACCGCTCCTCCTGAATTAACCCGACGATTTCATTGTCAATCATCAACGCTGCGGATGAACAATGCTCCGATGCAATTCCAAGAATAATCATTGTAATCCTACGCTTGCCATATTCGGGCCTTTAGATACTAAGTGTCTCTGCTCTATAACCAATGAGTAATTCTTTCACGGAAAATTCTGGAGAAAAATTTGCAAAACCGACAGAATAAATCTATGAATTTGTTCGCGGATATACAAACTCTTATTACAACATCGTTCGAATAGATAATATTTGGAGAGGTTAGGGCGGGACGCAAATAAATATAATGCGTAATAAGAAATACTTTCTGGCGATTTTTGTTGTTTTTGGATTATTGGTTATTTTGCCGGTCGGCAACTACATTTATTATAATTGGGCCTATAATCGCGCTTACCGTGTTTTTGTCGCCCCGCAGCATACCACGCCCGTGGTTACTTTAAACAGCCGGCTGCTGCCCAAATATAAAAATGAAATGCTGCGAAAGATTCTGAATGAAAATCCGCAGGAATTTCTGCTGGTTTATGGCAACTCGTCGCAATTTCATCTGCGCGAAGAAGTTTTTAGCGCTGCACTGGGTTGCTCCCTGAAGCCATTTTTTAACATGAGTCATCACAGTATTGATTACCTTGATGCCCAATATTTCTTTCGTTCGATTTCCGCTGACGTAAGCGAGGGGTGGACTGTCCTATTGGGGGTCTACCCCGACATGTTCACCAAACAGGCCCGCACCGCGACGCCATCCATTGACCATCCCTGGAACAACTCGATGTTGTGGTTCGAAAATATTCGGGACGGCAACACGTCGGTCTCCTCACTTTTTCCCCGCCTCATCAACATAGAATGGCCCGTCAACGCGCAGACGTGGTTTCCATTCCTGCGCCAGTACAGCGATATCTACGAGCTCGCTACCAGAGGTAAGTCAGACGAGTTTCTTTATTCTGACGGGTCGGTACAGTTCATCGGTGCTGACGAAACGCGGCATGCCCGGGTTGCTGCAGGCAACAGCCTGGATGCGGATAACTTTCGGATGATCGCGCTGCAAAATTTAAGTTCACCTTTCGACGAGAGGCTATTAAAGGCCTTCGAGGAAACAGTGACCATGTTGATGCGGCACGGTGCCCGTGTGATCGCATATGAGGCAGAACTTACGGACTACCTGGGTGGTGCCCGATGGGCCGAGCCGAGCCATGTCGGGCGCTATCTTGATCTTATGCAGCGGCTACAGCGGAGCAGCCCGGACTTCAATTACCTTGAGAAATCACGGACGTGGATCAATCTGCCAGAAGAATATTGGCTCGATGGCTCCCACGTGAGCTTCGAGGGCGGAGAGCAAATTGTCCGCCATCTGTCGGGCCTGATCGGAGCCGATGCGATGTGCGCCAAGGGCTTGCACGAGGGCGAAGGCTAGATGGTATTCAGCGCCGCACAATTCATATTCCTATTTATGCCCCTGTCGTTGATTGGGCTCTGGATCCTGCGCTCCTTCCAGCTGGACCGTTACCTGATTCCGTATTTCATTCTTCTGTCGGCTGCTTTTTATATCGACTGGAATTACACGGATATCATATTTGTCGGAATAAGCATTTTAACAAATTATTTTCTGGCCTGCCGCTCGCAATTTTCAAAGCTGACGAAAATAGTGCTCGGAGTGTCACTGAACGCCGGTTATTTGTTGTTGCTGAAATTAGCGGTAAGCCAGGGTGCTGGCGGAGGAACGGTGGAGAATGTCAGTCTGTTCGGGGCTTTGGGGCTGCCGCTTGGCATTTCATTCATTACTTTCCAACAAATTGCGTTCGTCGTCGACGAGGCTGAAAGCCGGGACAAGGAAAAAAGCTTTGTCCGTTATTTGTTTTTTGTGATGTTTTTTCCGCAGCTCGTCTCCGGGCCGATCGTCAAACACCGGTTCATCATTCCGCAAACTCTGCGAAAAAGCTTCAAAAGATTTTCGGTCAAATTCTTTATGGTCGGGCTGGTGTATTTTGGTATTGGCGTCGGCAAGAAAGTCATTATAGCAGACCATCTCGACGGGTTTAACAACCTTTTCTACGCGAACCACACCGATATATCGGTCATTGGCGCTTGGGCAAATATGTTTCTCTATTCGTTCAAAATTTACTTTGATTTTTCGGCTTATGCGGACATGGCTGTCGGGCTCGGATATATGTTTGGCATTCAATTGCCGCGCAATTTTTTTTCCCCCTACAAAGCGACGAACATCGCCCAATTCTGGCGCGTCTGGCATATTTCTCTACATCGCTTTTTTAAGGAATACGTCTACCTGCGAATGGTCGGAATCACGGCAGATAACCGCTGGGTCGTTTTTTCGATCTTAGCGGTCATGGTTCTTAGCTCCGTGTGGCACGGTGTCGGCGTCGGCTATTTGCTGTGGGGTGCCGGGCACGCGCTTGCGGTTATCGCATATCGAGCGGCGCGGCGGCGGTTGAATTTGGCTTGGGCGGAAAGACTGCCCCAGCCGCTTCCGTTCGTGTGGCGCATGGCATGCCGTGGGACACTCTTTCTTTATGTATCGTTCCTGTGGGTTCCATTTGCGACGAATGATGTCGGTATCACGTTCGACTACTGGCGCAAGCTGGTTTCGATCAACCATATTCGGATGTCGGATCTGCCCTACACTGATTTGACGCATTTTGTTTATTTGGCCGTCGCGGCGCTGATCGTCTTCACTTTCCCAAATAGCCATCAGATAGCTCTCGGCAATCGCCGCCGCCTCTGGCCGATTGTCCTGTCGTTACTTGTATTTGCTGCGGCCTTGCCAAACATCGTCTCATCAGCTGGGCAAACGATCCCCTTCGTCTACTTTCAATTCTGACAGCCGCCGCTGGGCGGTAGAAGCGGAATTTGTCGTGGCACCGGCAATCTTTGGCAATCTAATGGCCCAGCCAAAGCGGGGAATTTATACCCCCCATTTACACCCCAATTGAAATAACAACCGTTGAATGGCTATGAAGGAAATATCTGTGACGCGGTTACTGCCTTTATATAAATGAATTTAATTTGTTGGGTGCAACAGGACTCGAACCAGTGACCCGCTGATTAAGAGTCTCTGGTAATTATATATTGGGGGAGTGACTAGGCTCAATAAATGGCTATTTATTGGCGATCCTACAGCCTGGTAATAGCGGTGGCCCCATCATTGATGAGAATGGCGATGTGGTCGGTGTTGCTGTGGCCAAGCTCGATCTTAAGGTGGTGCTGGAGGAATACGGAGTTGTGCTGAAAGGCATCAATTTTGGCATCAAGAGTTCTGTTGTGCGAGAATTTTTGGAAGCCAAAAAAGTAGAGCGCTGTAAACCTTCAAAAATTACAGAGTCACTTAAAGAATTTGGTTAATATATAATGGATTTAGCCTTTTTTCTCACATATTGGATGATCCACGTCTAAATAGAAAAGCTGGGAACCTAGAAGGTCATGTTTAAGAAGTTGCAGTGGGCCATTGGGAGATAATTTGTGAAAAATCGAAAGATTTTCGACTATATCATAGTTGGTGCTGGTTCTGCCGGATGCGTTATGGCCAATCGATTGACTGAGAACCCTCATGTGCGTGTCCTGCTATTGGAGGCAGGCGGTAAAGATAAGAGCATGTTCATTCATATGCCTGCATCTGCCGCAATTGTCGCGCGCAATGCCAATCTCACCTGGGGGTATAAGACTGAGCCAGAACCCTATTTGGATAACCGAAAAGTTGAAGAAATCCGCGGTCGCGTTTTGGGAGGCTCATCTTCAATCAACGGTATGGTAGCTAATCGAGGTAATCCCCAAGACTATGATAGTTGGGCAGGTCAGGAGCTGCCGGATTGGTCATTTGCCCACTGTTTGCCCTATTTTCGTAAAATGGAAACATTTGACAGAGGAGAGGACGATTATCGCGGAGGTAGTGGGCCGCAACACATAGAAACATGCTCAGCGAATAATCCTCTGGATCAGTCCTTCATTGAAGCTGGGAAGGAGGCTGGTTATTCCTATTCGGACGATCATAATGGTCGTCAGCATGAGGGGTTCCATATTGCCCAAAAATTTACACATAAGGGTAGACGTTGGAGTGCATCAGACGGTTATCTTAAGCCAGTACTTTCTCGCCCGAATCTTAAGTTGATCACACACGCTCAGGTTCATCGAGTAATATTTGACGCAAAACGTGCTATTGGTGTGGAAGTCAACAATAACGGTATTGTTGAGACGATTGAGGCTGAACGAGAGGTAATTCTCTGCGGGGGCTCGATCAATTCGCCACAAATTTTATTATTGTCTGGCGTAGGTGATGCGCAACAGCTTGCCGAACACGATATAAAAATAACTGCGCATTTACCCAGTGTGGGGCGACACATGGAAGATCATTTAATAGTACCCATCCAATTTTCTGTCAAAAAGTCAGTCTCTATTGCGCGTAAACTAGGCCAATTCGGGCGGTGGAGTTTAGGCCTTCAATGGCTACTGTTTAAGAACGGTCTCGGAACATCCAATTTTTGCGAAACTGGATGTTTCTTTTCGAGTACTGACGATATGCCTTATGCTAACATGCAGCACGAATTTTATCCGCTGTGCGCCGACCTGGGAAATTCAGAATCAAATTTTGCAGAGGGTTTCATGTTCTCGATGGGCCTTATGCGGCCGAGCAGCCGGGGACAGGTAAAGCTAGGGTCTGCTAACCCGAACGATCATCCAGTTTTCCGCTTTAATTATCTTGAAGAGGTTGATGATCAGCGGGCCATGATTGAAGGAGTGCGCCGAACCCGAGAAATGGTACAGCAAACTGCTTGGGATGACTTGCGAGGTGAAGAGCTGACCCCTGGAGCACATCGTAAGAGTAACTCGGAGATTCTAGCCTGGATACGTTCTGTTGGCTCGACCGAATACCATCCTTGTTCAACCTGTCGTATGGGGGTTGATGAAAACTCGGTAACCGATAGTCAGGGACTTGTTCATGAGGTTGAGGGGCTGCGGGTGGTTGATGCTTCAATCATGCCAAACAATGTGACGGGGAACCTTCACGCACCTGTCTTGATGATGGCTGAGAAGATTGCTGATTTAGTAGTTGGCTCTCCGCCACAGAAACCACTCAATTTACCTTTGGAATAAGTCCTTGCAGAGACATACGATCCAGGATGATGACTGAGGTTTGAGTGCACTGGCCAATTTGCTAGCCCCGACGCCACCGTTGGCAGCCACAGTTATCAGGCCAAACCATCCGCCCAAAGCATACCGTATGGTTTCTATGCCGACATGGGTAAGGCCAATATTGTTGCGCTGGTTGCTTTCCTGCGCACCGGGAAACCGGTCGTCAACGTGGTTAAATAGCATCCTTAGGGTTATAAACCCCTTTTTCGCTCGCTCCTTTGTAAAGGATCGAATTGTGACTCTCATTGGCCGCAATGTAGTGCGCGATGGCGTTCTTCGAGAGGTCGGCGTCCGGCGGCGTTTCATGATCAAAATGGCCGAATTCGTCTTTGCCTCGCACCAATAGCGCGCGGTCCCGGCCATGAATTTGATGTAAATGCGTCGGAATGTAGCGAATAGTAAATCCCATGCGCCGGTCATCGCCCTTGTTCGGACCCGAGCCATGAATAGTGCGAATATGGTGAAGTGAAACTTCGCCGGGCTCGAGTTCGATATCGACCGCCGCGTCTTCGTCTATTTCCATCTCAACTTCTTGCCCGCGAGTCAGCAAACTATTCTTATTGTAAGTTTCGCGGTGCGACATCTGCCCCTCCAGATGTGAGCCGCGAACCATCCGCATTGCGCCCGACGCCACGGTCGCTGGCGACAGCGCCAACCACACAGTGACCAATTCTGGCCCGCTCAGGCCCCAATAAGTTGAGTCCTGATGCCATCCCACATAGCTCGGATCGCCCGGATCTTTATTAAATAATAGCGATGCCCAACAAAAAATATTTGGCCCGATTAAGTCTTCCACAATATCGAGGATGGTCTCGTTGCGCACCGCGGCGTCGAGGCTCTTCAAAAGCAGATGTGGTTTATGTCGAAAGGCACCGCCGATGTCCTCCATGCGTTCGCGTTCGACCCATTCGACGTCGCGCCGGCAACGCGCTACTTCATCAACGTCCAATGCACGTAAAGGATGATAGAAGCCATCTTTCTCATATTGCGCGATCGCCGCGTCGGTTAAAACCTTGGGCATAGTCTGCTCCTCTATTTCCCTAGCCTTCGGGTGGCGCAAAGGTTGCCTCGATCTCGCGGCGAATCGTGCCCCCTTGTGAGGTTAAATCAATATCAACGTCGGACCAGCGGAATTTTTCATCCCGCGCGACGGCATGCTTCAGCCTAACCCGATGCGCCAAACCGATCAGTAGGTCTCTATCTACTCGAAATCCGCGACGGCGGCCTGTGGTGTACTAACCCTTCGGCGACCAGCGACCGTCAGCCATCAACTCGTCAGTCAGTTTATTGAGCGCACGACCGAAACGATCACACACGTCATCAACTTCACTTTCGTTAATGGTCAGCGGCGGCGCAAAGGACGTCCTGTTAACGCCGAAGAAGCCTCGGGTGATGAGTTTCTCTTCAAAACAGAGGTCGAACAGGCGGTGCGAAACATCCCACTCCAGATTCAGTATTTCCTTGGTCTCCTTGTCGGCTACGAGCTCAATGGCGATCATGAGACCATTGCCACTAATCTCTCCCATTAGCGGGTGATCTGCGAAGCGTTCGACAAGCTGACCCTTGAAGTATGCCCCGGTCTTATCAGAGTTCTCGACCATGCCTTCGTCACGCATCAGTTTGATATTTGCAACCGCGGCGGCACAGGAAATCTGATGGCCGCTCGCTGTAGAACCCGAGGCAAAGAACGGAATCTCTTTGCTCGGAATACCGTCGCACAGCACCCGCCAGACATCTTCAGAAATGGCAGCGGCGGCAAGCGGCATATAAGCGCTGGTGATACCTTTGGAAAGCGTCATCATATCTGGCTGGAAGTTGTAGCGTTGCGCTGCAAACCAGTCGCCGGTCCGACCAAAGCCGGTGATCACCTCGTCAGCAATAAACAGCACGTCATGCTTCTTGCAGACCTTATGCACCTCGTCAAAATAGCCCTCTGGTGGTGCGATGCACGCGCCAGCACCGAGGATCGGCTCGGCAATGAACGCAGCGACCGTATCGGCACCCTCGCGCTCGATTGTCTCGTCCAGTTCCTTGCCCAACCGTTTTGCGTAATCGCGTTCGGACTCGCCCGGCTTGCCATTCCTGTAGTAATGGGGTTTGGAAACCTTGACACGAAAATCCTCCAAAGGAAGATTGAACCCGGTGTGCATATAAGGGATCCCGCAGGCGCTTGCGCCGGCTACGGTCACACCGTGATAGCCGCCCTCTCGGCCGATGATTTTCCGCTTGTTTTTGTTGCCTCGAAGGTAGTGGTACATCCAGGCAAATTTGAAATTCGCGTCGTTTGCCTCCGAACCCGAGCTTGAAAGCAATACCTTGCTAATATTTTTGGGCAGAAGTTCGTTGACGAGCATGTCGGTTAATTCGATTTCCGGCTCATTCGAGTTGCCAGCGAAATTGTGGTGAAAACAAAGCTTATGGGCTTGCGCAGCAATGGCATCGGCGACTTCTGTACGGCCATAGCCAATATTGACGCAGAACAGCGACGCCATGGCATCGATATAGGTATCGCCCTTGTTATCGGTGATATAGATACCATCGCCTCGGTCTATCACCCAGGAACCATTTTCAGAAAACGTTCTGAGTTCGGTGAATGGATGAATTGCAGTCTGGGCGTCAATCTGCTCGAGGCTAACATTTCTGGCGGCGAAGTTGGTCATTTCCACTCACTTTCCGTGTTTTAAGTATTCTGGGATTTAAGTATCCGTGGCTTTAAGCAAAGCGCTATTCTTGAATTCGAAACCTGATTACGACTAGAATTCATTCTAGGCTGCCAATATTAGCTTAAAGGGCAATTCGAATCCAGGTTAAATTTATGTGTCGCCGCAACCAGTTCCAGTTTTATTTTAAAAATCGCTTATTGCTGTCCCATAGAACGTATAATTATTGCCATCAGCCTGTATTTATCGTCGGAGCTTTTTTTAAGTCAATCTCTATGGGTATTCGATCTCAGCACGGCATTGATCAACTGAGGCCAACGATGTTTTGAATATTGGCTGAAGCTGCCACGGCTGATCCAATGCACCTCCTGCACTGACGTAGCGCGTCTATCTCTTCGTTGTATTTTATTCGCCGCGGTAACCGAAACGGACAAGTCCGGTTCGCATAAATACATAAAGAATTGCGAAGACAATGAAGACAAAACCGTTCACCAGTGCCGTAAGCGCAAGAAGCTCGCTCTTCACACCGAAACGAAGCGACCCCCAGGCAACGGAGGGCAGAGTGGGAATGGCGCCAAGATTGTAGAACGAGATCTCGAGGTTATTGAAGGCAAGCAGAAAGCTGATCAAAAAGGCCCCAAGAATTGCCGGCCAGATAATGGGCAGGGTGATCTCACGAAACACACGGGACGGCGTGGCGCCAAACACCATGGCGGCATCGTCCATCCGCCAGTTGTAGCGAACGAGTTGTGTGAGCATGATAAGAAACCCAAAGGCGACACCGTGAACTGCGTTAGCAAGGATCGCCGAAACCATGTTTCCCGGCAATCCAAGGACCTGCTTGTTGAACATCAGGGTAGAAATGCCAATCAGAAGTTCGGCGACAAACAACGGGGAGATTAAAATGATACCGAAGAGGCCGCGCCAGCGGGATCGGTATTTGAGCAGCGCGATGGCGCCCATGGTGGCGAAGAGTGCCGAGAGAGTGGCTGCACCGAACGAAAGCAGAAAACTATTCCATAGCGCTTGTTGGTAGATCCTGTTGCCCGACAAATTTTCGTAAGCCTCGATTGTGGGTTTCCAAGGGAACGGCCACATCGTGTTGGACGCGAACGATAGGTATATTATGTAGGCGATCGGCGAATAGAGAAATAGGTAGAGTACAAGAAGCAGCAAGACCATGCCGCTCCAGCTCAACCGTTTATCAAGCTGCATTCCTGCCATGGCTACATGCCTGCCCCGGTGAAGCCGCTTCGCCGCAGATTTACTGTTCGCCACATAATAAGAATCACAATGAACGAGGCGATGAATAAAATGACACCCATCGCCGATCCCTTAGCCCAGGTTCCTGTTTCGGCGAATTGTTCACCTAGAACCAATCCGTAGAGCGCCCCATTTGCCCCACCCAGAAAATGGGGTGTTACCGACGATGCGAGGCAGGGAATAAATACCAGGATGAAACCAATGGCGGTTCCGGCCCAGTTCAGCGGCCAAGTAATTTCAAGGAAGCCGCGCCAGGGCTTAGCGCCGTTCACCTTGGCAACATCAAGCAAACGGAAGTTGAAGTTGAGTAGAGATAGGTAGAGGGCGACCACCATGAACGGCGCATAGAGATAGAACAAGCCAATTCCAGTAGCGACTTTCGTGTACATGATGAACTTGATAGGCTCCATGCCAAGATCCATCATGAACATGTTAACGATTCCGAGGGGACCCATAATGGCCTGCAGGGCAGCAAGGCGAAGAATTATTCCCGTGAAGAAGGGGGCCGCGAGGGCAAGAATTAGCAGCAACCGATAACGCCCACCAAGCTTTGCGATGAAATAGGCGACTGGCCACGAATAGACGAGACACACGACCGAGACAATCAGGGCCGTCAAGAACGACCGAAGCAAGAAAACCATATAACTGCCGTCACCCAGAACTTCCGCGTAATTGTTAACATTCCAGTCTGCATGGAGCTCATAGCTCTCGGTGCGCCAAAAACTGAAGATGAGGATCGCGATGATGGGGATAAGAAGGAAGAGGACAACAAAGAGGACACCTGGAAGTGCGAGCAGGGCGAACCTTGCACCTGGCCGGTAGAACAAGTTCGAAAAGCGACCACGGGCTGACATGTCAAACATGGTCCGCCGAGAAGCAATTACCGGCCTCGGCCGGCCAACTCACTATGACCCGATCCCCGGCCTTGACTTGTGGAATTCCCGAGGCGTCGGTGATCACAATTTCGGTTTCATTCTCCAGCACGACAATATAGTCCGCCGTCTGGCCCTTGAAGATGACGTCGCGCAGGGTGCCGGCTAGTTGATTTTCGTTCGAATCGGCCACCGAGCTACCATCCGGTTGAATCTCAATATGCTCGCATTTTATAAAATACGAGATGTTGTCGCCGTCGCCGGCATCCGCCGGGCAGGAGACGATGAGAGGCAGGCCGTTCCAGTCGATCCGCGCGAGACCGCCATTAACCGAGCCGATCCGCGCATCGATACGGTTCGAATGCCCGACGAAGCTCGCGACGAAGGGAGTGGCCGGTTTTGTGTAAATATCAAGTTTGGGCGCTATTTGGTCGAATTTGCCTTCGTTCATCACCGCAATACGGTCGCTCATGGTGAGCGCTTCTTCCTGGTTATGGGTGACGTAAACGAAGGGAATGCCAAGTTCGATCTGATAGCGGCGAACTTCGACTTCCATCTCTTTGCGCAGCTCGCGGTCGAGGTTGGCAAGGGGCTCGTCGAGCAGCAGGAGAACGGGGCGCGAGATCAATCCGCGGGCGAGTGCGACACGTTGTTGCTGACCTCCGGATAACTGGCTCGGATAACGCTTTTCCAGTCCGTCGATGCGCAGAAGCTGGACGATCCAGTCAAGCCGTTCCGCCTGATGTGCTTTGTTCTCGCCCTGCATCTTCAAGGGGAACGTGATGTTTTCGCCGACCGTCTTGTGCGGGAACAACAGGAAATCCTGAAACACCATGCCCACGCCCCGGGCATAGGGCGGCAGATGGGTTACGTCCTCGCCGTTGATCAGAACCCGGCCTTCGTCCGGAATTTCGAGGCCAGCGATAATGCGCAGCAACGTCGTTTTTCCCGAGCCGCTCGGTCCCAGCAGGGCAAAGAACTCGTCCTGTTCGATTTCGACAGTTACCTGATCGACAGCCGTGACGGAGCCAAATCTCCTGGTCGCTCCTTCGATCTTGATTGCGACGTCTGCCATCTCTCACCCTGTCTGGAATACGTTCTATCTAGGCAAAAAAACTCGGAGACGGCGCGACTGGCCGTCTCCGAGATCTTCGTTTTTCCGATTTGGATTGAATTAAGCCGCCTCAACCTCGGCCCACACCTTCTCCCATTTCTCCGGAGACGAAGGTGCGTTGAACATGTAGAGGCCCTTAATCGCGTCGGTCTGATCCATCATCAGGTCTTCTTGTTCTTCCTGCGTCATCCGGTCACGAATATCGACTACCGGCGCGATACCTTCCTCGCGGGCAACGATCTCCATGTTGTCCTTTGTCAGGAATCGGTTGATCCAGTCATGGCACAGATCGTATTTTTCGCTGTCCTGGACGCCCGAGCTGATGGACCAGCCGTCGACCCAGCCCAGTCCGCCTTCTTTGGGGCGAAGAACGTGCTTGGCCTGCCAATCGATCTCGCCGGCGCGATACATTGCGAGCAATCGCCGATAGGTTAATGCCCATTCGGGCGATGCCCAGACCTGGCCTGAGATCATCAGTTTATCGACCAAGTCGTAATCCACATACCGGGTCAGCAACAACGATTTCTGCTTGATCAGTAAGCGCTTGACCTCATCAAGTTCCGCGTCCGTCAGGGTATACGGATCGAACGACTTGCCGTCGGGACGAGGATCGTTCTTTGTGCCCAAATTTTCGGCAGCCAGAATGCCAGTCAGGGCTATGTTCTCCTCGAAGCGGGCGCTCGTGATCAGGTGGCCGGCGTACTTCGGATTGAACAGCATAGTGAGGGTTTCTTGATCCTCAGGATCGATCTTGCTCGTGTTGACCGTGATCCCATAACCACCCCAGGCGTTCGGGCAGGCAACATTCACGTTGCTGTCGTCGGGCGCCTGGTAGAGATTGAAAGTGGGTGCCAGGAAATTCGGATCCGCCGTGGCGAGGTTCGGGATCTTGCCGTAATCAACATGCTGGACGAGGTCCTGTCCATAATAGACCCGCGGCCAATGGCCATCCGACATCACCAGGTCGAAATCGTCGGTGCCGCCGGCTTTCATCTTATTAAAAGCTTCGGAGTTGCCGTCGAAGAACGTCGGCGCAAAAATCGCGCCTGTTTCCTCTTCAAATTTAGCGACCGTTTCTCTGATGTTATAGAGTTCCCACATCAGCACCCGCAGCTTCATGGTCCCTGCCTCTGCGTTGCGGATAAATGGGCCCGTACTTTTCATGGTAAACCCGGCCGCGGTGGCCGCCGCTACGCCAGTTAGAACATTCCGGCGCGTGACGTTTGCTGCCTTAATGGTCTTCTTAGAATTCTTCTTAGCATTACGCTTTGACATTGAAACCTCTCCCTTACGCTTTGACATGAAAACCTCTCCCTTTTCTTTTTTTGGGCACTATACAGCACCCACTATGCTCGTCAACTATAACAGATTAAATCGACTTGAATAGTTAGAAAGTTTGTTCCTCTATTTAAATAGCTCACCCGAAATTTTTTCCGCCTCGTTTTTAAGATTGATGACGCTTAGCTACCTTCCAATTTAATATTGTTAAGAAAGTTATCTATCAATCCATTTGGAGTAGATATAATGTGTTCTTTTTTAGGAAAATCCCCTGCTTTAACTTCTTTTATGAACTGCTTAAAGCCATCGATTCGTTCTAACTGAATTTCTTGTTTCATTTTGTATAAATTTTTATATTGCTTGGAGTGCCTTACATATGGCGGACCATTATTTCCCAAAATATCATCAGCAAATAAAAATTGAATATCTCCGCCTTTTCCTGCTCCAATTGAAGAAGTTAAAAGCGAAGTTCTTTTGCTTATTTCTATTAAAAGTTCTTCAGGGATTACTTCAACTTCTACTGCATAAGCACCAGAGTTTTCAAATGACTTAATTTGATTATATATCCAAAGTGCTTCATCCAATGTTTTCCCTACAGCTTTTAGTCCTCCAGTCCAAGTGCTTCTTCTTGGGACTAAGCCTGCATGCGCCTGCACAGGAATGCCTGCCTCAGTAGCAGCTTCAATAAATGCAGGGCACCATTGCGTCATAACCGCATCTGCTCCAATTTCCATAGCTTTATAGCCTATTCTGACTGCTTCATCTTTTGTAGCTGCTGAAATTAGTGGACAAGAAAAAGCCATAAATGTGTTTGGAGCTGCATTTCTGATAGCTATAGCCATATCAGGGTTTTTTGGATCAAATCTGACTTTCAAGGTGTCTATACCTGCTTCCTCCGCAGCCGCAGCTTCTTCAATAGAAAATGGAACTGTTTCAGTTAAAATTTGTTTGCCCTTTTGATCTCTTAAATCTTTAACTGTATAATTGCGTGTTCCATAAACACCGCCAACAGTCATAATTCTTTTAAGACCTTTTTTACCTGTATTTCTAGAAGGTATGTGCCCATCACCGGTTGCATGGCTTGTCATAACATTATCCGTTTTGTATTATTTTAAAGTGATTAATATCCAGAATTTTGTTCAGGTATCATATCTTCTATATTACCAACAATATAAATTCTGATAAGGGAGAGGGGAATTACTCTGGCCAATTTCAGTCACCATCCAATAATTTATGTCTCAGAAATGAATGAACCTTCCTTGGCTATTAGAGAGTTAACCTATTTAGAATACATATGAATTCCCAGTATCTCTTAATTCCTTAATTTTATCCTAGTAGTTTTTTGAATGGGGGAAAGCTGGTATTACAATTAATAAATTCAGCTGGTGCTCCCTTCACTTGCGGTTTATTTTTCTCATTCCACTCTTTAAGGTATCTCTTATCACAGACCCTGCAGATATAAGATACGCTCCCCCTAGGAGAGTTAATGTTTTGAATAGTAATGGGGTGAAACTTGCCTCGTAACGGTGGGGAAATATCGCTCACGGCTTTGTAAAAACTATCCTGAGACTTATATTTCTCACAACGAGAACAGCGAAATTGACTGGGAATTTCATAATTTTCCATAGCACAGCAGTTTAAGGGCATTTATCTTAAATGCAAGCAACCTTAGAAACTATGTGAAACCGAACGCTTGCACCCTCTTAAGGCTGTAGCAAGATTTTTTAGAATGTGAAACTGCTCCCAGTCTCGGGTACCACGAAATTCGAGCACCTGTTTTGTAAGATTTTTCAATCCACTCATTGCGACCCCCGCGTCCACTTAAGTGAACGGTCTCAATGATCTGGTCTGCCAACTGTTTTAAAAATTCTGATGTTTTTGTAGGTCGCAATTACCTGCCCCCAATTTTCAGTCGGGATGCGCTTCATCACATTTTAATACACTGGCGAAGGAGCGCAGCCCTTCTTTGCCGGGCGTGCTGAGATCGGCTGCACCTGAGCCGAACAGCAGTCTTGATTGGGAGATAAAGCGGTCGCGGGTCATTGCCGTGTACGTCACAACCTCCTTCTCTCGCAACCGGCCCATAATTTCTGAGCGATATTCGGCCAGCTCTTCGCCGTTGCTGGCAAGGGCAAGTTGAAGGCGCCAGCCGAGATCGTCGTTGATTTCTTCAGCCCACGCAGACCCAGCGCTAAACAGAAGCGCGGCGACGACGGCGAGTGTGGTGAGTATGCAGCGCATGGCTAATTGTAACGCCAATTGAAACGCCGTGTGGCGCTGAAAGATCAACCGACGCGGCTACGCTTCTACGAAGGCGCGGCCAAGGTGGTGCAGCGGCGGATGGTGCCGAACTTTAAGAAATCGTTTGAGAGGGCGGTGCGGACGGCGCGGTGTTAGTTGTTAATCATAGTCGCCACTGCGAAAGGCCTTCAAGAAATTTTTGGATTATTTTTCTTCGTATAGATATAATTAAGCAACCTATCAATTCGGTTTTTAAGGGAGAAGTATCATAGCTATGGAAGTGCATACAAACGTTGTTCGGTTTCTAGTTAAGGAAGGCCAACAGCAGGCATTTGAAGACCTTTTTAAGGCAGCTCGACCTTGGGCAGGTTTAACCCTACAGGTCCTCGCGAAGACTGGTGAACGCAGCTATGTTTCTTATGGCCTATGGGAGAGTGAAGCTGCGATGGTTAAGGCTAGACCCGACATGATTGCATTGCTTGATTCGGGCCGAGACCTGCTCGACAAAATATCACCTGAGTTGGGAATAACGGACCCAGTGTCTGGACCAGTGATATTTGTGCAGGAACAATAAAGAGAGCGCCTGTGATAGTGTGACAGGTGTGACGGGGTTCTGTATTTCTTTTCCAGGATTGAATTACCGTCATGGGATTAGAGTAGGAAAAGGTGTCACAGCGTCACACCTCTTCTCCCTCAGCTACCCAAAGCAATTACAAATCTTCTAGGAGTTTGGCTCTCTTTGCAGCAGCCTCTTCTTCGGTAATAAGGCCCATCTCTAGGAGCTTCTTCAACTTCTTCAGCTTTGCCTCAAGGGGATCATCTACTGAAGATGCTGTGTCTGGTTTAGTTGTAGTCGACTTACTCGTAGTGACAGTTTTCTTGTTCTTCAATTCTGGAGGAACATTAGCGAAAGAAGGCTCAAATTTAGTTCCATCAATACCAAAGGATTCTATTATAGTCTTAGCTAAAAGAGGGTTCTTGTAAGATTCTATATCTAATTTTTCTGGAGATGTAACGCATGCTGTCATCAATTTTTCCACCTTGGCGGCGCGCATAATTATGAGGCGATGACAATATCAGAGAAAGTTATTGAAGCACCATTCTCAACCGTAGCAACAAGCGTGTAGCCGTCTGTGGTGGGGTCTCTGTCCATATAAAGTGAGTTTACAG
>Ga0315339_1000343_pt1 | contig 64268 bp, 55 predicted proteins | sample ASW17metaG_FD_204514 | JGI IMG/M metagenome (GOLD analysis project Ga0315339, IMG submission 204514) | Ammonia-oxidizing marine archaeal communities from Pacific Ocean, United States - ASW #17 | ecosystem: Environmental > Aquatic > Marine > Oceanic | place: USA: California | collected 2016-12-05 | reverse complement strand
TGGAATTGTTAGAAGATAAAAAGGAGATGCATCTTAGTGCAGAAGATATTTATAAGAAACTTTTAGAAGCTGGGGAGGATGTAGGGCTTGCAACGGTATACAGAGTTTTAACTCAATTCGAACAAGCGGGCATTGTTGTAAAAAATAATTTTGAAGAAGGAAGAGCGGTTTATGAATTACATCAGGATCAACATCATGATCATATGGTCTGCGTTGAGACTGGAAAAATTATAGAATTTCATGATGAGATTATTGAACAAAGACAGTCGGATGTGGCCAAGGATCTTGGATATGTCATAGTAGACCATAGTATGGTTTTATATGTAAAACCTATAAAAAAATAGTTCTGACTCTTGTACCGAGATTATTTAGCCCCATATGTTTCATATGGAGATTCAAAATGGAAAATAAAAAGAACCAAAGTCAGAAAGAAACGGGAGTTTTAGGTCAAGTTTTAGAAACAGAGACTGAAACGGAAGAAGAATTAACTGATATTCAAGAACAAGAAAAAACTTTAGAAGAAACACTTCTTGAAGAAGTGAATCAGTTAAAAGATAAGTATTTAAGGGCTGAGGCAGAAATCCAGAATGTCAGAAAGATGGCTGATCAGCAAACAACTAGAGCAAGATTATATGGTTCAGAGGGCTTTGCAAAAGAAATACTTAGTTTAGGCGATAATTTGGAAAGAGCTTTAGATTCTCTTAATGCTAATCCAAACTTAAAAACAGCTATAGAAGGCATAGAGTTAACTCTCAAGGCATATGAAAAGATATTGGAGAATCAAGGCATAACAAGTATAAATCCTTTGAAAGAAAAGTTTAATGCTGAACAACATCAGGCTATGACAGTTATAGAAGATCAAAATCTTGATGATAATACTGTAAAAGAAGTAGTTCAAAAGGGGTATTTACTGTTCGACAGGGTTTTAAGACCAGCTATGGTAATAGTTTCAAAGAAATCACCTTCTAAAATTAAATAATATTTAATCTTGAAAAATAAAGTAAATGTCCCCATTTGCTATTTATAACTAATTTTATTTGGAGAATGAGATGGCTAAAATAATTGGAATCGATCTAGGGACTACAAACTCCTGTGTGTCAGTCATGGAAGGAGATAAAGCTAAGGTTATTGAGAATTCAGAAGGTTCAAGAACTACTCCTTCAGTTGTGGCTTATGGTGAGGAAATGTCCGTAGGTGCTTCTGCTAAAAGGCAAGCAGTTACTAACCCTAATAATACTTTATATGCCATCAAACGTCTTATAGGAAGAAAGCATAGTGATAAAGCTGTAAAGAAAGATATGGATATTGTTCCTTATAAAATAGTGGCTGCAGAGAATGGAGATGCATGGGTAGAGGCAAATGGTGAAAAATTAGCTCCCCAACAAGTATCTGCAGAAATTCTTAAGAAGATGAAAAAAACTGCAGAAGATTATTTAGGACATGAAATTAAGGAGGCAGTGATAACAGTACCTGCATACTTTAACGATTCACAAAGACAAGCAACAAAAGATGCTGGAAAAATAGCAGGCCTAGAAGTCAAAAGAATAATTAATGAACCAACTGCTGCCGCACTTGCTTACGGTTTAGATAAAGGAAAAGGGGATCATAAGATAGCGGTTTATGACCTAGGTGGAGGCACTTTTGATATATCAATTATAGAGATTGCAGAAGTAGATGGAGAGCATCAATTTGAAGTTTTATCAACCAATGGTGATACATTTTTAGGAGGAGAAGATTTTGATTTAGCGCTTATTGATTATTTAGCTGATGAATTTAAAGCAGAATCGGGAATGGATCTTCATAATGATCCTCTAGCACTCCAGCGCTTAAAGGAAGGGGCTGAAAAAGCAAAAATAGAATTATCTACAAATCAACAAACTGAAGTTAATTTACCTTATATAACAGCAGATTCTTCAGGACCAAAACATTTAGTTCTAAAATTAACTAGAGCTAAATTAGAATCTTTAGTTACAAACTTGGTATCAAAAACATTAAAACCAGTGCAAGTTGCTCTTGATGATGCAAAATTAAAGCCCTCTGATATAGATGAAATCGTAGTGGTAGGAGGACAAACTAGAATGCCTTTAGTACAAGAAAAGGTGAAAGAATTTTTTGGAAAAGAGCCTAGGAAGGATGTTAATCCCGATGAAGCTGTAGCTGTAGGGGCAGCTATTCAAGGTGCTGTTTTAGCGGGGGATGTAACGGACGTTTTGCTTCTAGATGTAACACCTTTAACTTTAGGCATTGAAACCATGGGAGGTGTTATGACCCCTCTCATAGATAAAAATACAACAATACCTACAAATAAGTCCCAGATATTTTCAACGGCAGAAGATAATCAAACCGCTGTAACAGTTCATGTGTTACAAGGTGAAAGGAAACAAGCCACCGGTAACAAAACTTTAGGACAATTTAATTTAGCTGATATACCAGCTGCTCCTAGAGGGATGCCTCAAATTGAAGTAAGTTTTGATTTAGATGCAAATGGTATTTTAAATGTTTCTGCTAAAGATAAAGCTACTGGAAAAGAGCAATCTATAGTCATCAAATCTTCAAGTGGATTATCAGATGAAGAAATAGATCAAATGGTAAAAGATGCAGAAGCTAACGCAGATGCCGACAAGAAATTTGAAGAGTTAGTTCAAGTAAAGAACATGGGTGAAAATCTTGTTCATAGTTGTAAAAAGACTTTAGAGGAAGCAAAAGATAAAGTAGAAGAATCTGAAAAAGAGTCGATAGAAAAAGGGATTGCTGAATTAGAAGAAGCATTGAAGACTGAAGATAAAGAAAATATTGATAAAAAGATAAAATCTTTAAGTGAAGCTTCTACTCCGTTGGCTCAAAGGCTTTATGAAGAACAAGCTAAAGAGGCTCAGGAAGCTTCAGGAGATGCTGATACGAAAGATAAAAATACAGATGCTGTAGATGCTGATTTTGAAGAAGTGAAAGATGAAGCTAAAGACGAGGCTAAAGAAGAAGCTAAAGATGAAGCTAAAGACGAGGCTAAAGAAGAAGCTAAAGATGAAGCTAAGTCTTAAGTGTGACTGAGAAATAGAAAAAATCTATTATTGTGTCAAAGAGAGATTATTATGATGTGCTTGGACAAGGTAAAGGTGCTAACGAAGAAGATTTAAAAAAATCCTATCGGAAGATGGCAATGAAATACCATCCAGATAGGAATCCTGATGATCCTGCAGCAGCAGATAAATTTAAAGAAGCCACCGAAGCATACGATGTCTTATCTGACCCTTCAAAACGTCAAGCTTATGATCAATTCGGTCATCAGGGAGTAGAAGCTTCGGCCTTTGGTTCAGGGAGATCAGCTTCAGATTTTGGTGACATATTCGGTGACATATTCGGTGATATATTTGGAGGTTCTGGAGACCCATTTTCAAGATCGCAAAGATCAAATAGAGGATCAGATCTTCAATACTCTCTTTCAATAAGTCTTGAAAATGCTGTAAGAGGAACTTCAGAAAAAATAAGAATTCCTACTCTGCAAATTTGTAATGATTGTGAAGGCACAGGTAGTGCACCAGGATCTTCACCAATACGATGTCCTGACTGTAACGGAGCGGGACAGGTTCGTATGCAGCAAGGTTTCTTTTCTGTCTCTCAGACATGCAGAAATTGCAGCGGTTCAGGTCAAGTTATTTCAAAGCCTTGTTCTAGTTGCCGAGGTCAGGGTAGAGTTGAAAAATCTAAAACTTTAGCTGTAAAGATTCCTGCTGGGGTGGATACTGGAGATAGAATTAGATTAGCTGGAGAAGGTGAAGCAGGTTTACATGGAGGAACACCAGGTGATTTATATGTTGAATTTAATGTAGCTAATCATGATGTCTTTGAGAGAGATGGGAAGCATTTATACTGCGAAGCCCCAATAAGTTTCATACTTGCAACTCTTGGTGGAGAAATTGAAGTTCCTACTTTAACTAGTAAAGTGAAGATAAAAATTCCCGAAGGAACTCAGACTGGTAAACTTTTTAGACTTAAAGCTAAAGGAGTGAAGCCGGTAAGAGGTGGTGGAGTGGGAGATCTTTTGTGTAGAGTAGTAATAGAAACACCACTATCTCTTTCTAAAAAACAAAAATCTATGCTTATCGAACTAGAAAGTTCTTTGAAAGGAGGAGATCATCAAACACCTATAAGTACTGAATGGTTTTCAAAGGTAAAATCTTTTTTTGAATCCAGTAAATAGTGTAATCTATAGTTATGTTAAATATTTTTATTTCTGGTGCATCTGGAAAAATGGGGATATCTTTAATTAGAGCCTTTTCTTCGCATGACGATACAAGATTAATAGGAGGTTGTTCTTCACAAGCTAATTCTAGTTTAGGACAAGATCTGGGTAAATTAGCTGATACAGATCTATTAGGAGTCTTATTATCATCCAATGTTGAAGAAGCTGAAAAAGCAGATTTAATTGTAGATTTTTCTTCAATTCAAAATTCTTTACAAGTTCTTGAATATGCCTCAGAAAAAAGTATTCCAGTCTTAGTAGGTACTACTGGTTTTGGAATAACCGATCTAAGTAAAATAACAAATTTTTCTAAGAATATACCTATCTTGTTGGCTCCTAATACAAGTTTAGGGATAAATCTAATAAAAAAGGTAATAACTTTTCTAGGAAAGGAACTGCAAAATTATGATATCAACATTAAAGAAAAACATCATGCATCTAAGAAAGATAATCCTTCAGGAACAGCAAAAGATATTGCTAATACAGTCAACCAAATTTTAGGTAAAGATAAAATCTCTTATTTCGATATTGATAGTGTAAGACAAGGAGATATCAAAGGAGAGCACAAATTGACTTTCAAGGAAGATTATGAAGAAATTCAAATTATTCATAAGGTTACAGATAGATCAGTTTTTGCTAAAGGAGCAGTAGAAGCAGCAATATGGCTATCTCAAAAAGAAATAGGGCTTTACGAAATGTCAGATGTCTTCACTTTTTCTTCATGATTTAGCTATTATATGTTATAAAAGCGACCCTTATAGGTCTTCATACCTATAGGATATAAAGACACACGTGTTATAGAGTCTTTTTTTGGGTGCTGATAACAAGCTCTGTTAATCAGTCAAAATAGGCATACACGGAGGATAAACCCGAACGAAAATTCGTTCACATAGTAAAAGGAGCGCAGATGAGTAAAATTACTCTTGAAGATCTATTAGAAGTGGGTGCACATTTTGGGCATCAAACTAAGTATTGGAATCCTAAAATGGAGAATTATATTTTTGGAGTCCGAGATAAAATTCATATTCATGATTTAAATATTACACTGGAATCATTGCCGCCTGCTTTGGAGTTTGTTAAAAATTTAGCTTCAAAAAATAATAAATTACTTTTTGTAGCCACAAAAAGAACTGCTTCTAAGATAATTGAATTAGAAGCTAATCGGTGCGGTATGCCATACGTTAGTCAAAGATGGTTGGGAGGAATGTTAACAAACTATAAAACTATTAGATCATCTATAAAGCGTTTAGAGGATCTATTGGTTCAAAAAGAAGATGGAACATTTGATAAATTGACTAAAAAAGAAGGGTTAAAAATACAAAGAGAAATAAATCGATTAGAAAAATCCATTGGTGGGGTAAGAGATATGGGAGGTTTACCTGATGCCTTATTTGTTATAGATGTAAAGTTAGAGTCTATAGCAGTAACAGAAGCTAGAAAAATGGGAATTCCTATTGTTGGAATTGTAGATACTAACAGTAATCCAGAAGGGATAGATTATGTTATTCCAGCTAATGATGATTCAATGAGGTCTATAAGTTTATTTGCTAGGGCTATTTCAGATGCATGCTTAGAAGGAGCAGAGTTTGCAGTAGGGTTATCACCTAAAGAACAGTCAGGACCTTCTATTACAAGAAAAACTGAGGAGCCAGTAGTAGAAGAACCAGCAGCAGAAGAGACCGTCGCAGTAGAGACAACAGCAGAAGAGACCGTCGCAGTAGAGACAACAGCAGAAGAGACCGTCGCAGTAGAGACAACAGCAGAAGAGACCGTCGCAGTAGAGACAACAGCAGAAGAGACCGTCGCAGTAGAGACAACAGCAAAAAAACCTAAAAAAAATAAGACAATTAAAGCGTAATCAATAAGTAGGAAAAAATGGCAGATATTTCAGCATCTCAAGTAAAGGAGTTAAGAAAAAAAACTGGGATAGGCTTGATGGATTGCAAGAAAGCTTTACAAGAATCAGATGGAGATATAGAGCTAGCCATAGTGAATTTAAGGAAAAATAGTATTTTAAAGGCAGAAAAGAAATCTTCTCGCTCAGCCATAGAGGGCATTATTCTAGTTGAAATTATTGATGACCTTAATAAGGTAATTTTAGTAGAGGTTAATTGTGAAACAGATTTCGTTTCAAAAGATGAGAATTTTCTTAAATTTTGTAATCAAGTTCTTATTGCATCCAAGAATAATTTAGAAGGAGATATATTAGAAAAAGTAAATAAAGATATGGATGAAGCAAGAAAAGTTCTAATACAGAAAATTGGAGAGAATATAGTTATTAGAAAAATAAAATCTATTAATGGTGGAGTTATTAACTTCTATATTCATAGTAATAAAAAGATAGGAACTATAGTTAGTCTTTCAGCAGGAGATAAGGAGTTAGCTAAAGACATAGCAATGCATGTAACTGCTTCTCATCCTTTAGTCATACTTTCGGAAGATTTGAGTGAAGATATATTGAATAAAGAAAAAGAAATAATAAAGTCGCAGGTCTCACAAGAGAATAAATCTCCTGAAATTCAAGAAAAGATGATTCAAGGCAGACTTAATAAATATTTAGCAGAAGTAAGCCTTGTTAAACAACCCTTTATCAAAGATCCTAGTAAGTCAGTAGAAGAGCTCTTAATTGAATCAAAAGCTGAAGTTAATTCCTTTTTTCGAATAGAAGTTGGTGAAGGTATCGAAGTTGAAGAAGTTGATTTTGCTGCAGAAGTTATGGCGCAAATTGAAGATTAGTAAAGAAAGTTATGCTAGATGAAATAATAGAAGATTCAAGTATTAGAATGCAAAAGGCTTTAGCAGCTTTGGATAGTGTTTTTCAGTCTATTAGGACAGGAAGAGCAAATCCAGCCCTATTAGAGTCTATAAAAGTTGATTATTATGGTACTTCTACACCCCTAGCACAGCTGGCAAATATATCTATTGAGGATGCTTCTACTTTATCTATAGTTCCTTTTGAGTCGAATTTAATACCAGAAATAGAAAAGTCAATTTATGAATCAGATATTGGAATTAACCCTGCTACTTCAGGAGAAAAGATAAGGGTTATTATTCCAAAATTAACAGAAGAAACAAGAAGAGATTTTATTAAAAAAGCTAAATCTGAATCAGAAAACACTAAAGTTTCTATAAGAAACATAAGAAGAGATGGAAATTCTCAGTTAAAGGAATTTTTAAAAGAAAAAGAAATCAATGAAGATGATGACAGAAGAGGTCAGGACCGAATTCAAGAACTCACTGATAGTTTTATTCAAAGCATAGACAACTCATTAGAAAAAAAAGAGAAAGACCTTCTTGATTTCTAGTATTTGATCCTATGAAAAATATATCAGGTCAAGACAGCCTTCCAAAACATATTGCTGTGGTTATGGATGGTAATAATAGATGGGCATCAGAAAAGAACTTGCCTGGAGTATCAGGTCATCAAGAGGGTGTAAGAAAGGCAAGAGAGCTCGTGGAGCTTGCAGTTGAGTATAAGTTAAAGGTATTAACTCTCTTTGCTTTTAGTAGTGAGAATTGGGAGCGTTCAGAAGAAGAAGTTTTTCTTTTAATGAACCTCTTAGCAGAAGCTATAGAGAATGAAGTCCCAAATCTAATTAAGAATGCAGTTACAATTAAATTTATAGGTGATCTGACTAGATTTAATGATGACTTAAGGAGTCGTATGAAGGAATCTGAATCAAGAACTTATACGAAAAATCAAAAATTAGACCTAGTTATAGCATTAAGTTATGGAGGTAGATGGGATATTATACAAGCCATGAAGGAATTATATGCTTCAGTATCAAGCGCAGATGAAATTTCTGACGCAACTTTTTCGTCTTTACTTTCTACGGGGAAATACCCTGATCCTGACCTTTGTATTAGAACAGGAGGAGAGCTGAGATTAAGCAATTTTCTTTTGTGGCAAACTGCCTATTCAGAACTCTATTTTACTGACACTCTATGGCCTGATTTCTCTCGTGAAGATTTTGATCTTGCCCTACAGGAATTTTCAAGACGAAAAAGAAATTTTGGTAAAAAATCAAATTTTATGAATTCTGAAAAAAAATGAATTTAAGATTAATAAGTGGTTTTTTTATGAGTCTTATATTGCTTTCTTCAATTCTTTTCTTGTCGAATGAAATTATAGAGTTTCTTGTCATTTTATTAATTTTGGCTTCATTTCGTGAGTTTTTGCATCTTAGATTCAAAGAGACGTATATTGTCATTATCTACTGCTTGATATTGTTTTTAATTTTAGGTCTTTCATCCATAACTTATCATCTCCTAAATCAACTATTTTTAGTTAATTTAATTTATAGCTTTTTTTTAATAGCTGGTATAGCGTGGTGGGTCTGTGCTTCGATATTAATTTTTATTCATCCACTAGGTAATAGATTTATAGATTCAAATTTAAATTGGATTTTGATTGGACTAATAATTCATACAGCTTTTTGGGCTTCTATTGTATTAGTCCTTAATAGTCAATTAGGGGAGATTGACTTAGGTTTATTCTCTATAGATCAAGCTAGAGTGGCTCTTTTATTAATCTCATTCATTAGCATTTCTATGGATACTTTAGCTTATTTATTTGGCAGGAAGTTTGGATTAAGAAAGTTAGCACCAAATATAAGTCCTAATAAATCAGTAGAAGGTTTAATGGGAGCTTTATTTGTTACACTTTTTCTGCTTTTTTTAATAAACGTTTCATTAGGCTATGACAGCTCTGCAGGGTTTTTCTTAGTAATATCATTGATTTGTATATTTTCGGTAATTGGAGATATTACTGAGAGTATGTTTAAACGTATAGCAGGAGTAAAAGATTCTTCTAATTTAATACCTGGTCATGGGGGAGTATTAGACAGAATAGATAGCCATCTATCTACTTTTCCAGTTTGCGTAGCTTTATCATATTTATTATTCTTTTAAATATTAATGGAGAAAATAGCTTTATTAGGGTCCACTGGTTCTATAGGAAATTCTTCTATAGAAGTTCTGGTAAAGCATTTAGACAGATTTAAGATTGAAGTACTAACTACAAATACAAATACTTCTTTGTTATTGAAGCAGTGCAAAGATCTACAGCCAAAATATGTATTCGTTAAAAGTAAAGAAGCTAGCCTAGAATTTAAATCACAATTAAGGGTATTATCTTCAAAAACAACTCTATTAGATACAGAACAGGAATTAATGGAACTTATCTCAAGTTCTGAAGTCAATACAGTTATAGCGGGTATGATGGGTATAGCAGGTTTAAATCTAATATATAGAAGTATAGAAGCAGGTAAAAAGATTCTTTTGGCTAACAAAGAAGCATATATAGTTGCTGGAGAATTATTAAATGAGCTTGCTGCCAAGAACCAGGCTACTATATTTCCTTTAGATAGTGAGCATAGTGCTATACATCAATGTATTTTATCTAAAATGAATTCATCTAATAATATAAAAAAATTATATCTAACAGGTTCAGGGGGCCCTTTTTTGGATAAAGATATTGCTTCTTTTAGTCTTATATCACCAGAAGAGGCCTTAGCTCATCCTATTTGGAAAATGGGTAAGAAAATTTCTGTTGATTCAGCAACTATGATGAATAAAGGCTTAGAGTTAATAGAAGCAAGATGGTTGTTCAACATAAATCCAGAGGACATTAAGATACTAATTCATCCCGAAGGAATAATTCATTCAATGGTTGAATATATTGATGGTTCTGTAATTTCTCAATTATCTATACCTGATATGAAGATACCCATAGCCTATGGATTAGGTTATCCAACAAGAATAGAGTCAGGTGTCAAAGAGATAGATTTTCATAATTTAAAACCAATAACTTTTAGAGATCCTGACTTAACTAAATTTCCAAGTATAAATTTAGCTAGGCAGGCAATAGATCAAGGAGGAACTCTTCCAGCAATACTAAATGCTGCCAATGAAGAGGGAGTTAAAAGTTTTCTAGCTGAAGAGATTGGTTTTACTCAGATAATGGAAATAGTTTCATCCGTAATTAATACAATAGGTAGTAAGCCTATTGACGGGATAGAAGATGTTTTTGAATCAGATCTAGCGGCAAGAAAAGAGGCTTTGAAAGTAATAAAATCTTTAAATGGAAATAATTAGTAATACCATAATTTTAATTTTATCGGCCTTATCATTGATTAGCCTTATAGTGGCAATACATGAGTTAGGTCACTTTCTTGTAGCTAGATATTTTGGTGTAAAGGTCATCACATTTAAGATTGGTTTTGGTAAGACTCTGTATAGTAGGCTTGATTCAAAAGGCACTGAATTTGCGATTGGTTTAATTCCGTTAGGTGGTTATGTCCAGATGCTAGGAGAAAGTGGATATATCGAAGGAAGCTCAGATAAAAATATTGGAATAAGTAATTCATTTTCTAATGCATCTGCTGGAGCAAGAGCAATGATAGCTGCAGCAGGCCCTATTGCTAATTTTATTTTAGCTATTTTTATATATACATTTATATTATTAATTGGAGTAAAAGACCTGGCCCCTATAGTGGGTGAAGTAGAGGAAGGCAGTTTAGCTGATGATATGGGATTATCCATTGGAGATAAGATTGTATCTATTGATGATCAACCTATTTCAAATTTTTCAGACATAAATTTATCATTAGTTTCAAGGATAGGTGAATCAGATGAAATAAAGATTTCTTTTCTAGAAAAAGAAAAAGGAATTATTATATTTGAGTCATTTAAGCTAAATAATACTCTCTTAGATAGCAAAAACCCTTTAAAAGATTTTGGTATAAGTCCTTATATACCGGCGATCATTTCTTCAGTTATTCCTGATACAGCTGCCTTTAAAGCAGGATTATTAGAAAAAGATAATATTATAGGTATAAATGATGCAGAAATTCTTGTATGGGGAGACTTAGTAAAATCAATTAACAAAAACAAAGGACAAGAAGTTTTGATAAGGGTAGAAAGAGAAAATCAAATAATAACCTTGCTTACATTTATAGATTCTATATTGGTAGAGGACAGGAGTTCAATCGACTTTGGAACTTATAAAGGAAGATTAGGTATAACACGAATATCATCAATTGATGATTTACCAGATCATCTCACTATCTACAAACAGTCAAATTTTTTTAGTTCTTTATATCAAGCTTCGATAAAGACTTATAATTATTCTATTCTAATTTTAGATTCCATAGTTAATATGTTTGTTGGCAAAGTTAGTATGGATAATATTGGAGGACCAATCCAAATATCTATATTGGCAGGGTCTGCAGCAAAGGCAGGTCTTATTTCTTTTTTAAGTTTGATGGCTTTTTTGAGTATTAATTTAGGACTTATAAATCTTCTCCCTATTCCTATTTTAGATGGTGGTCAATTACTTTTAATAGCGATTGAAAAAATAAAAGGTTCGCCTATTTCTGAAAACTTTCTAGAATACGCTTTTAAGTTTAGCTTGCTGTTTATCGGCAGCATTATGATTTTCACAATTTTCAATGATTTAATGAGAGTAATTTAGTGTCAGGTATTAAATTTAGAATATTATTCGCAGGGATAAATTTGTTTATCAGTCTGCTTTTCTTCTCGCCTAATATGTATTCAGATGAAGAATGGGTTGTAAGTGATATAAGAATTAGTGGATTACAAAGAGTGTCAGCAGGAAGTGTTTTTGTTGCAATGTCTCTATCAGTAGGAGATAAAGTAGATGCGTATGAATTGGCTTCAGTAGCTAAAGCTTTATTTGCTACTGGTCAGTTTGATGATATTGAGTTAGGAAAAGAAGGTGATACATTAATTATTAATGTAAAAGAAAGGCCTTCTATAGCTTCTATTGAGATTGAAGGAAATAAAGCTATAAAAACAGAAGATTTATTAAAGGGCCTTGAAGGGGCAGGTCTATCTGAGGGCCAAGTATTTAAACGTTCAATATTAGATGGATTGAGTTTGGAGCTTAATAGACAGTATGTAAGTCAAGGTAGGTATGGTGCTGACGTCAATGTAAAAGCAATCCCAAAACCAAGGAATAGAGTAGAAGTTCAAATTGAAATAGAGGAGGGTAAAGTTTCAAAAATATCTAATATAAATATTTTAGGAAATAAAACTTTTTTAGATAAAGAGCTTTTGAAGGGATTTGAACTTAGTTCAGGAGGTTGGTTATCATTCTTTAAAAATGATGATAAGTATTCTAGGGAAAAATTAAAGGGAGATATTGAAACTTTAACTTCTTATTATAAAGATAGAGGCTATGTTGAATTTAACTTAGATAGTTCTCAGGTAACAATTTCTGAAGATAAAAAATCTGTTTTTATTACTCTAAACATAACAGAAGGGTCTACTTTTTTAGTTAATGAAATAGATATAGCCGGAGATTTACCTATAAAGGAAGAAGTGTTAAGTCAATTAGTTTTAATACAAAAAGATCAAATATTCTCTCAAATTTTGATAACTGAAACCGAAGAACTCTTTACTAATATTTTAGGTAATGAAGGGTATACTTTTGCAGAGGTTAAGGGTGTACCAGAAGTTGACCAGGAATCAGGAACAGTTGATTTAACTTTTTATGTAGATGCAAAACAGAGAACATATGTACGTCGAATAAGCTTCAGTGGAAATGAAAGAACGCATGATGTAGTTCTTCGAAGAGAGCTAAGACAAATGGAAGGTGCATGGGCTTCAAATCAACTTATAGAAAATTCTAAACTTCGTTTAGAAAGATTAGGATTTTTTAAGGAAGTTGAATCTGAGACGACACCAGTTCCAGGCGTCTCTGATCAAATTGATGTCGCATTTACTGTTGAAGAAGAATACTCTGGAAGTGTTGGAGGCAGTCTTGGTTACGGAGCTTATGGGATGACTCTAGGAGTAAATTATTCAGAAAATAATGCTTTTGGAACTGGTAAACAAGTGGGAATTGGCATAAACAAGAGTGATTGGCAAACTAATTACCAGTTTAATTATGGAAATCCTTATTATACTTCAGAAGGTATTAGCAGAGGTTACAGCTTGTATTTTAGAGAATCAGACTATGGTGAATTTAATATTGCAAGTTATACCTCTGATTCTTATGGTACAGGTATACAATTTGGTTTTCCTATTTCTGATATTGAAAGAATTGGTTTAAATGTTAATTATGATCATACGCAAATAGATGCAGGATCTTTACCAGCATCTCAAATAATAGATTTCATTTCTTCTGAGGGAACCGATTTTGAAGTTTTGAAAACTCAAGTAGTATGGTCGAGAGTAACTTTAAATAGAGGTATATTTCCTACGGCTGGTCAGTCTCAATCTTTAGCTCTTCAAGTAACAGTTCCTGGAAGTTCATTAACTTATGCGAGAGCAACATATAGGCATAAGTACTTTAAACCACTTTTTTCTGGTAACCTGATAATAGGTTTAAGAGGAGAATTAGGTCTTTTAGAGGCGTATGGTGATACTGAAATACCACCTTTTTTTGAACATTTTTATTCAGGAGGAGTAGGATCTGTAAGAGGGTTTAAGCAAAATACATTAGGACCTAGGGCAACTCCTTCACCATATTATTTAGATAATACAGGCCAACCACTTTTGGATGAAAATGGAGAAAAAATTTATAACCCTTATTCTTATCAAGATGATAGATCTATAGGCGGATCTTATTTAGTTGAAGGGGGGGTAGATTTTATTTTTAAGCTACCATTCTTAGAAGATCAAAGGTCTCTAAGAAGTTCAATTTTTATAGATGCGGGTAATGTTTTTGCAAGGGAATGTGCTGAGACGGAATACAATGTAAATTGCAGTGAATTAGATGTTGGAGAACTTAGGTATTCTTTTGGGTTTGGTGTTTCTTGGATTACTCAGTTAGGCCCTATGTCTTTTGCTATTTCAAAACCCTTTAATCAGGGAGAGTTAGATGAGACTGAAGGATTTCAATTTGAAATAGGTAGTCAATTTTAAGAATAAGGTGGTATTTAGGTCTAATAAAACGTTAAAATTCGCAATCAATGAAATTAAGGAGATGAAATGAATTATATAAGTCGTTTAGGTTTATTAATTGTAGGTTCTATAATGCTTTCTTTTAGTGTTTTAGCAGCAGAATTAGAGGGTATAGCTGTTATTGATGTTGAAGCGGCAATTTTGAGTACAGAAGTTTCAAAGCAAGCTTTTGAAGAACTTTCTAATAGTAAAGAATGGAAGGAAGTTTCCGAAGGATTCCAGCTTAAAGTTAATGAAGCTCAAGAAATAGCACAAAATGTGCAAAAAGATGGCACAACAATGTCAGATGAAGAAAAATTAGAATCGCAAAAAAGACTAAGATCTTTAGAACAGGATGCTAATTTTATGAACCAAAAACTTCAACAAATGAGAAATGAACTTGTTCAAGGTCTTCAACAAGAACAAGCCCCAAAAGTTCAAAAGGTTCTTACTGAGCTTATGAGAGCAAAAGGAATTAAGATACTTTTGCAGCGAAGCGCTGTTTTAGGATGGGATCAGGGAGATCCTTCATTAAATATCACTCCTGAAGTAGTTGAGCTTCTTAATCAAAAAGAAGAATAGATTTCTGTGTCCTTTTCTCTTTCTCTAGGAGAGATAGCTGATCATATCGGCGCGATTCTCATAGGTGATAGTAATAAGTCTGTAATGGGAATTAGTTCTCTTGAAAAAGCTACTAAAGATCAATTAAGTTTTTATTCTAGGAAAATCTTTCTTTCTGATCTTCAATCAACTTCTGCAGCTGCTATTATAATTTCAGAGAAGGATTCAAGTTTATTTAAAGGTAACTTACTTGTTATGGAAGATCCCTATTTAGGTTATGCAAAAGCTTCAAGATTATTTAAATTATTTTATAAGGATCAAGTGGCTCTAGGAATTTCTAAATATGCAGAAGTACATCAAACTTCGAAAGTAAGCAGCTCTGCATCTGTAGGATCTTTTTGCGTAGTAGGGAAGGGGTCAGTTATATCCGATGGGGTAATTATTGGAAGTGGAACTATTATCGGGTCTAATGTGAAGGTTGGTCCAAATTCTTTAATATACCCTAACTCCTCTCTATACAGTGATATTGAACTAGGAGAAGATGTGATTGTTCATAGCGGAGCTGTCATAGGATCAGATGGATTAGGTTTTGCTAAAGAAGAACAAAATTGGGTTAAAGTAGAACACTTAGGAGATGTGATAATAGGTAATAGAGTAGAAATTGGTTCTAATTCTTCTATTGACAGAGGTTCCTTAGGAAGTACAAAAATTTCTTCTGATGTAAAAATAGATAATTTAGTACATCTAGCTCACAATGTTACTATCGGTGAACATTCTGCTATTGCTGCTAATAGTGCTGTAGCTGGAAGCACATCTATAGGAAAGAGATGCACTATCGCAGGATGTTGTGGGATAGTTGATAATATACAGATAGTAGATGATGTACATATCACGGCAATGACACTAGTAACAAAATCAATTAAAACACCTGGAATATATTCTTCAGGAACTCCTTTAATGAAAAATAAAGAATGGAAGAAAAGTGCAATTAAGTTTAAGAATCTATACAAAACATTAAATGATTAATAATCCTTAAAAAAGTTTAAAATGAGTATTAAAATAAATATAGAAGAAATTAAAGAATACTTACCTCATAGGTATCCTTTTTTACTGGTTGATAGAGTAATAGAGTTGAAACTAGGAAAGTATATAAAAGCTATAAAGAATGTAACTACTAATGAACCTTTTTTTGAGGGTCATTTTCCGGGAAAGCAAGTAATGCCTGGTGTTTTAATTTTAGAGGCGATGGCTCAGGCCTCTGGAATATTAGGTTTCAAGACTATGAATAAAAAACCGAAAGAAGGCTCAATCTATTATTTTGTAGGTGCTGATAAGTTGAGATTCAAGAATCCAGCAGTTCCAGGAGATCAAATAGTTCTTGAATCAAATGTTATTACAGATAAAAAAGGGATATGGAAATTCGATTGCAAAGCCTCTGTCGATAATAAACTGATAGGCGAAGCGTTAATATTATGTGCGGATAGACCTAAGTAACAGTGCATCATCCATCTGCAATAATTAATCCAAAAGCAATACTAGATGAAAAAGTAGAGATTGGACCATTTAGTGTTATTGGTGAAGGAGTAGAAATAGGTTCTGGTACTAGAGTGGAGTCTCATGTAATTATTAATGGACCAACTGAAATCGGAAAGAATAATCATATTTTTCAATTTTCTTCAATAGGAGATGGTAGCCCTGATAAAAAATATAAAGGGGAACCAACCAAATTATTAATTGGCAATAATAATGTTATCAGGGAGGGCGTTACTATACATAGAGGTACAATACAAGAGAGCGGCATAACTGAAATTGGAAATAATATTCTATTATTGGCTTATTCTCATGTAGCCCATGATTGTGTTATAGAAGATGATGTTGTTTTAACAAATCAGGCTGCTTTAGCAGGAGCTGTTAGGGTTGGAAGAGGAGCTATTTTAGGTGGTTATGCCATAGTTCATCAGTATTGTTCTTTAGGGGCCTATAGTTTTTGCGCAATGGGCAGTGCTGTAAATAAAGATATTCCAGCATTTGTTAAAGTTAGGGGAAATCCTGCTACTCCATTTGGAATAAATACTCTTGGCTTGAAGCGAATAGGATTTAGCGCTGAAAAGATAGATGCCCTTAGATCGGCATATAGAACAACTTATAGAAGTAAACTAACTATTGAAGAGGCTTTAAAACAACTTAAACCTCTTACGAGTAAGTTTGAAGAAGTTAAGATTTTTGCAAATTCTGTTGAAAATTCTAATCGTGGTATAGCCAGATAATGTCCTCTATTTCAAAGGAGGTAATAAGACCATTATTTAAAGTAGCCGTAGTTGCAGGTGAAAAATCTGGAGACCAACTTGGTGGTGAATTAATTAAGTCTTTAAAATTAGATTACCCTGATTGCAAATTTATAGGCATAGGAGGGGATTTGATGAAAGGACAAGGTCTACAATCTCTTTATGATATTGAAAGATTAGCAGTTATGGGTATTTGGGAACCTTTTAAGAGACTTCCTGAACTATTAAAAATAAGAAGTAGACTTAAATCTTTTCTTCTAAATGAAAAACCAGATATTTTTATAGGAATAGACTCTCCTGATTTTAATTTGCCTTTGGCAAACTTTTTAAAGAAAGAAACTTCTATTCCTACAGTGCAATATGTTAGCCCTTCTGTTTGGGCATGGAGAAAAGGAAGAATAAAAAAGATAGAAAGATCTATCGACCTTATGCTTTGCTTATTTCCATTCGAAGGAAAGGCTTATGAAGGTTCTAAAGTAAACCATAAGTATGTAGGACATCCCTTGGCTCATCGACTTCTTATAAAACAGAAATCTCATCAAGAAGAATTACAAAAGGACTTAACTATTGGACTTTTACCCGGAAGCAGAAATTCTGAAATTATTAGGATGGCTCCTTTAATGATTGCTGCTGCAAAAGATTTACAATCAATCTTTAAAGCGACTAAGTTCGTTATGCCTCTCGTTCAACGAGATCATCTTAGTTTATTTAAATATCCTGAGGATGAAATAAAAAATATAAGCTTTAGTTTTAGTAATTCCCAGGAGATTCTAAAGAAATGCGACTATGCTTTAGTCGCATCAGGCACAGCAACATTAGAAGCATTACTGTTAAGAGTACCTCTTTTATCTGTTTATAAGACAAATTGGATAAGTTTTAATTTAATTAAACCACTTTTAAGAATTAAATATATTGCTCTCCCAAATTTATTAGCAGATGAAGAAATAATTCCAGAATTATTACAAGATCATGTGACAGTATCTAATATAGTCAATGGTCTATCTGATTTAATAAAATCAGATAAAAAGATACTATTTGATAGGTTTCAAGATATTCATAATTCTCTTCTGGCTGGAGGTAAGGAAGCTGCAAAGGATGAAATTTTAGAGTTTTATTCTAAATGTACGTAGCTGGAGTTGATGAAGCAGGAAGAGGACCTTTAGCAGGACCTGTTATAGCTGCAGCTGTAATTTTAAGTAATAAAGTCATACCTGGCTTGAAGGATTCAAAAAAACTTACTAAGAAAGAGCTTTGCAAGTTAGATGTAATTATTAGAAATGAGGCTATTTCTTTTAATGTTTCAGAAGCTAGTGTCTTAGAGATTGAAAAAATAAATATTTTAGAGGCAAGTTTATTAGCTATGACAAGAGCGATCAATGGTTTAAAAGTTAAGCCTGATATAGTTTTAGTTGATGGTAGTCATGCACCAAAGTCAGTTTTTCTAACTAAAACAATTATTAAGGGAGATACTAAAGAAGAGAGCATTATGGCTGCATCTATTTTAGCTAAAGTTACAAGAGATAAGATTATGATTAAATTAGACAGATTTTTTCCGAAATATGGTTTCAAGTCTCATAAAGGGTATCCTACAGAGTTCCATAGAATGGCGATTAAGAATTTTGGAATTTGTAAACATCATAGAAGAACCTTTAAACCTATAAAAAACTTGGATAATATATTAAATAATGAGTCTTAATAACCCAGAGTTTGTTCATCTGCGTGTACATTCAGAATTTTCCATCTCCGATGGAACTATCCGAATAGATGAATTGGCAAAGAAATCTAAAGAGCACGCTTTTTCAGCTCTAGCTCTCACTGATATAAGTAATCTCTTTGGGTTAATCAAATTTTACAAGGCTTTGAGAACTGAGGGAATAAAACCAATTATTGGTTCTGAAATTAATGTAGTAAAGGACATGGAATCTGAGGCAGCTCCTATAGTTCTGTTAGTTAAAAATAAGATAGGTTATATAAATTTAACGAAGCTAGTTTCTAAATCTTATATTGAAGGGCAGAGGGAAGGAGAGCCTTTAGTAGACCTTTCATGGTTAGTAGGAAATGCAGAAGGATTAATAGCTTTATCAGGTGGTCAATTAGGCTATATTGGTAAGGCTATTCTGGCAGGTAATAAATCGTTAGCTAATAAAAGAGCTGATACATTTATGGATATTTTTGGGGATAATTTTTATTTAGAGATTCATAGATTAGGCAGAGATAGAGAAGAAGATCACAACCAAAGCGTCATTGAAATGGCAATAAATAAAAATATCCCTATAGTAGCTACTAATGATGTTCGTTTTTTAAACCCTCTAGATACAGAAGGAAACTTGTCTGATTTTGAGGCTCATGAAGCAAGAGTTTCTATACAAAAAGGGGTAACACTTAGTGATCCTAGAAGGGAAAAGCTATATGTACCTAATCAATATCTTACCTCATCTGAAGAAATGGCATCTACTTTTTCAGATATTCCTGAAGCTATTCAGAACACCATACAAATTTCTAAACTATGTAACCTAGAACTTGAATTAGGTAAGTTTTTTCTTCCTGATTTTGATGTTCCAGAAGGGAAAACAAATGAAGTTGCTTTAAGAGAAAGCGCCAAAGCAGGATTAGAAAGAAGAATTCAGTCTATAGAATCTTCAGTAAATAAGTACTCAATTGATAAAAATACATATATTCAAAGACTTGAGTATGAATTAGATATGATATGTAAACTCGATTTCGCTGGTTATTTTTTAATAGTTTCTGATTTTGTAAATTGGGCACAGGAAAATCTAATTCCAGTTGGTCCAGGCAGGGGCTCTGGAGCAGGCTCTATTACAGCTTATGCTTTAGGCATAACAGCAATAGATCCAATAAAGTATGATTTACTTTTTGAACGTTTTCTTAATCCTGAACGGGTTAGTAATCCAGACTTTGATATAGATTTTTGCAGGGATGGAAGAGATAAGGTACTTGATTATGTTACTAATAAATATGGAAAAGATTCAGTGGCCCAAATAAGTACAAGGGGTACTATGGCAGCTAGAGCTGTTATAAAAGATGCTGTGAGAGTTCTAGATAGACCTTATGGATTTGGTGAGTTGCTAGTCAATTCTATGCCAGATATTCTAGGGATAACTCTTGAAGAGGCTTATAAAGATAAAGTCTTCAAAGAGGTTATAGACTCAAGTGATGGAGGGCAAGAAGTCTTAGAAATGGGACTTAAACTAGAAGGTATTGCCAGAAGTGTTGGAACACATGCAGCAGGAGTGGTTATAGCACCAACGGCATTGACAGATTTTACTCCATTAATCTTAGATGCTGAAAAAGGCACAGTTGCTTCTCAATTTGATATGGGTGATGTAGAAGCAGTGGGTCTTGTTAAATTTGATTTTCTAGGTTTAAAGACTTTAACAATAATTGATCAGACTCTTCATAGAATTAATTTAAAAATAGATGAAAATCTCAATAAAGTTCAGGTAACAGACTTACCTTTGGATGATGAAAAGACTTTTAACTTACTTCAGAAAGCAGATACCAAAGGGGTATTCCAACTCGAATCACGGGGTATGAGAGGGTATTTAAAACAACTAGTTCCAAATAATTTTGAGGATATAGTTTGTATGAACGCTTTGTATAGACCTGGAGCTTTAGGTATGAATATGGTTGAGTCCTATATTGAAAGGAAGCATGGTCGCGAAAAGGTAACTTATGGACATGATGCAGTTAAGAATATATTAAGTCCTACTTATGGTGTTGTAGTATATCAAGAACAAGTTATGCAAATAGCACAAGATCTGGCTGGGTTTAGTTTAGGACAAGCTGATATTCTAAGAAGAGCTATGGGCAAGAAAAAAAAAGAAGAAATGGAACAGCAAAGAACTTCTTTTATAGATGGATGTTTGAGGAAAGATGTTAATAAAAGCTATGCAGAAAATTTATTTGATCAGATAGAACAATTTGCAGGTTATGGATTTAATCGCTCACATTCCGTTGGATATGCTTTAATAGCTTATCAAACTGCATGGTTAAAGGCACACTATCCAGCTGCTTTCATGTCTTCTATATTGTCTTGCGAAATGGATTCCACTGACAGAATTCAGATGTTTGTTGAAGAATGCAAAAATATGGGTTTAGAAGTTATTAAACCTGATATAAATAAGAGTGAATTTAAGTTTTTAGATTTAAGTAACGAGTCCATTCTTTATGGTCTTGGTGCAATAAAGGGGGTAGGCGAGTCAATAGTGGATGAAATACAAAAAGAAAGAACTAAAAGTACTTTTAAGGATATTGATGATTTTTGTATCAGAATGGGAGGAGCAAGAGTAAATAAGAGATTCTTGCAAGCACTTATAGGCTCTGGAGCTATGGATTCATTCGGAGATAGAGCTTCACTTTTTATAAATATTGAAGATACATTGAAGAGAACTGAGCATGTCCTAGATAGAAAAGAAAGTGGAATTAATGACTTATTTGCAGAGGACGAGGAAATACAAGTTTGTGAAGAAGGTAAGATAAGAAAAGTTAACGAATCATTTAATTCAGCAGAAGTTGAGTGGAAAGCCCTAGGCTTCTATCTTCAATCAAATCCTATAGACTCACATATACATGAAGTAAAGAATATTTGTGGTGGACTTATAAAGGATATTGATGAAAATATTCTTCCTAAGAGGGTAGGAGGTTCTTTACTAAATTTAAATATTCGTCAAGGAAAGAAAGGAAGATTTGCTTTTGCAACTTTGGATGATTCGACAGGAAAGATAGAGGTTTCTATATGGGCTGATATTTTTGATAGATATAGAAATTCTTTAAAGAAGGGTCAATTAATAATAGTTGAAGGAAATATTGAAAAAGATGATTTTTTAAGTACTAAACAGAATAATTTTTATAAATTAGCAGCTGAAAGAATATTTACTCTTGATGAGGCAAGACAAACTTTATGTAAAAACATTAGAATTTTACTAGATTCATCTAAAAATGATATCAAGCAGAGTTTAAATAACATCAAGAGTATTACTTCAAAAGGGGATACAGAAGGAGTACCAGTTATTATTTCATACTTGGGAGAAAACTCTTCAGCAGATCTCTCATTGCCTAATGACTGTAACATTAATTTAAATCAGAAGGTATGCGATGATTTAGAGGATATGTTCGGAAAGGAAAATGTAGAATTAGTGTATGATATTTAATCTTATTTACATTAAATTAATAATAAAATTGTAGTAATGGTTAGAGATAATTTAGATTTCGAAGAACCCATCAAGGCACTAGAGTCAAAACTCGAAGATCTTAGAAAATCAGAAAATATTGATCCTGAAAGACTTAGTAAAGAAGTCAACAAACTTAACGATGCCATAATATTCCTTACAGATAAGATCTATTCAAATCTTTCAGTATGGCAAAATGTCCAAATAGCCAGACACCCTAATAGACCTCATTTTTATGATTATGTTGAAAAGGTATGTAATAATTTTGATGAATTACATGGAGATAGGCATTTTGGAGATGATCAAGCTTTAATTGGAGGATTAGCGACAATTGGAGATCATCAGGTAGTTTTGATAGGTCATGAAAAAGGAAGAACAACTGAAGAAAAGGTAAAGCATAATTTTGGAATGTCTCAGCCAGAGGGTTATAGAAAGGCTTGTCGTTTAATGAAGCTAGCAGAGAGGTTCCATTTGCCTGTTGTATCATTAGTAGATACACCAGGTGCTTATCCTGGAATTGAGAGTGAAGAAAGAGGTCAAAGCGAAGCTATAGCTTATAATTTAAGTGTTATGTCTAGGTTAAAAACTCCTATTTTGGTTAATATAGTTGGAGAAGGAGGTTCTGGTGGAGCTTTAGCTATTGCTGTAGGAGACCATATAAGTATGTTTCAATTTTCTACTTACTCTGTTGCAAGTCCAGAAGCATGTGCGTCTATAGTTTGGAGAGATTCTAATAAATCAGCAGAAGCAGCTGAAGCTATGCAGTTAGATGCAGAAAGTATTCTAAAATTAAAGTTAATTGATCAAATTATTCCGGAACCTTTAGGGGGAGCTCATAGACATCCTGGCCAGATGGCTAATACTTTAAGAGAATCCATTATTCAAAACCTTTCACATTTGAAGTCTTTAGATACTAGTGAGTTACTGAAAAAAAGGTACGATCGGCTTATGAGTTATGGGGCGATATAGTCTTAAATAGAATGTTGTGCTTTTCAGAATTAAATTTTGAAGAATTGAAGGAGTATGAAAGAATAGGTGTAGCCTACTCTGGAGGGCTTGACTCTCATGTTCTCTTACATCTTTTAGCAAGTAAATTAGATCTAGAATCTATTTATGCGCTTCATGTAAATCATGGTATGAGCAAGTATTCAGATGTATGGGAGCTTCACTGTAAGGAAGTAGCTAATGATCTTGGTATTGAGTTTAGTTCTTGGAAGATAAATGAAGATAATAATACTTTATCTTTAAGTGAGGCAAGACTCCGAGATAGTAGATATGCAGCTTTAACTTCTTGGGCAAATGATAGGGATATTATTTGTTTAGGGCATCATCAGAATGATCAAGTAGAAACAATCTTTTTTAGGTTAATTAGGGGAACTGGGATAAACGGAGCCAAGGGCATTAGCAAAAAAACAAGAATGGATAATGTTGATATTTATAGACCTTTACTAGATTTTTCTAAGGAGGAAATAAGAGCATATGCTATAAATAAGAAACTATCATGGATAGAAGATGAAACAAATTTGGATGATAAGTATGATAGAAATTTTTTAAGAAATCAGATAATACCTTCGTTGAGTTCGAGATGGCCTTTCTTGATGAAGTCCTTAACCAATTTTTCTGAAAGAGCTAGTACTGCCCAGTTACTGTTAAATGAGTTAGCTGATGAGGATATTGAAAAATCTATAAATGGAGGTCTTTCAAGTGTATCTCTTTATTACATTCAAAATATATCAGAGGCAAGAATAAAAAATTTTTTACATCGTTGGATATGGAGATTGTCAAATAAATCACTAGAGACGTCAATGATAGATCAGGTTTATCATTCTATTTTTAAATCTAAAAGTTCTGCTTCTCCCAAAGTTTTCATTGGTCCTGTTGATCACGCTGATTCATTCGAAATAAGAAGGTATGATGATAAACTCTATACTATACCTTATGAGAGCAAGTCTTCTTTGCAAGATATATTTCCTCTTGCATGGGATTTGATTTCACCTCTTACTTTATCTACAGGAAAGTTAAGCTCTACAATAGTAAGAGGTAGGGGTTTGAGATATGATAAAAGCTTAGAAGCAGAAGTGCGCGGAAGAAATGGAGGAGAGATTATTAGACCTCCAGGTAGGAATTGTTCAAAAAGTTTAAAAAAGCTTTTTCAAGAAGAATACATCCCGCCATGGTTACGAGAAAGAGTCCCTTTAATTTATTTAAATAACGAGCTCGCTGCTGTCGCCAACCTTTGGATAGATGAAAAATTCTTAGCATTAGAAAATGAACAAGGTATAGAGTTAAGTTGGCAAGATAATACGTTTTCTTAATAAGATTTTTTAAAGTTGAGATTACTACATTAAGACAACAGGGGAAGTATATGGATTTAGGAACAATAAAGTATGAAGTTAAAGATAAAATAGCAGTTTTAAGTTTCAACAGGCCTGAAAAAAGAAATGCGTTTAATCGTCAAATGATTGAAGATTTGGAGGTAGCAACTCAAAGAATTAGACAAGATGAATCTATTAGATGTTTAATATTAACTGGGCTAGGTTTAGGATTTTGCGCTGGTGCAGATCTAAGTGAAAAAGATTCAGGTTGGATTGATACAGAGGAAGCTTTAATAAAAGGCTATCTACCTAGTTTAAGGAATATAATTGAGATGCCTAAACCAGTAATATCTGCTGTAAATGGGGGCGCAGCCGGAGTAGGGAGTGCATTTGCAATGGCTTGTGATTTGACCATAATGGCTGAAGATGCCTATATTTTACAGGCATTTAGTAATATAGGTTTAATACCTGATGGAGGAGCTAATTGGTTATTAACACAAAGTATTGGTTATAAATTAGCTTATCAAATAGCAATAGAAGGGGAAAGAATAACAGCTAGAAGATGTTTAGAGTTAGGGCTTGCAAATAAAGTAGTTTCTTCAAATCTATTAATGGAAGAAGCAATTAAATGGGGTGAAGCTCTTTCCCAAAAAGCTCCTAATGCATTGAGTTCTACTAAAAGGATTATGAGAGAATCTCTTGATAATTCTTATTTAGAAACTTATGCAGCAGAAGCTAAAGAACAAAATATTTTAATTGGTACTCCTGACAATTTAGAAGGAATTCAAGCTTTTATCGAAAAAAGAAAACCAATATTTAGTGATTAGACAGAGTTTCTCGTATTTCTTTATGCCTTTTTTTTGAAAGAGGATAGAACCAAGTAAGATATAAGGCAGGTAAGAAGAAGATAGCAGGACCCATTGTATAAAGAACTCTAAGGGCTAGCATTTCTTGTTGGCCATTTATAGCGCCAGGAGTAAAACCAAAATAATCAACCAGTCTTATGGCTGCCCATATAGCAAGCATGGCAGCTATTTTTAATATCATTCCATTTAGAGCAAAAATACTTCCAGCTCTTCTGTTTCCAGATTTAACAGAATCAGTATCAACTACATCTGCAAGCATCGAAATGGGTAAAAATTGAAGCCCCCCGAAACAGCAACCTTTTAATAAAAATAAAAGATGAAAAATTAAAAAATCACCATAATCTAAAAAGAAATTTAAAAAGCTAACACTAGCAGTTGTAATCAAAGTAATAGAGAAAGCTCTATGCTTTCCTATTTTTTTACCTAACCACAACCAAAAAGGTATAGCAATAAGTCCCGAGATAAAGTATCTAGCATAAGAGGCGCCAATAGTTTCTATGCCAATTGCATCTCTCATAAACCAAAGAGAAAGTGTATTTCTAAAACTTTCTCCACATATTACTAAAAACATTATTATCAAAATTCTTACAACTAATTTATTGTCCAAGGCTATCTGCATACCTTCTTTGAGAGGAATTCTTTTCTCAATTTTAGGCATGGGGTCTTTAACAAATAAAATAGCAATCGCTGCAAAAATAGGTAGGATGGTGACTATTCCTATTCCCATAAACTTCAATATTTTTTGGAGATCATACCCAACATTGAAATCTTTAAATAAAAATATAGCTTCAACCATTCTTGAGAGGCCTTCAGTAAAATAAATACCTTCTTCAGATACTTCAACGGCTAAAGGAATTAATGCTGCTACTAGAAGCCCGATTAGTGTGAATACCTCTCTTCCCCCAGTTATTCTTGATCTTTGTTCATATTCAGGAGAAATTTCTGCACCCCAAGCACTATAAGATATACCTATTAGAGTAGATCCTAGGTACATAAGTACTATCCACATTAAGAAGTAATAAATAGTTACATCTTCATTTGGAACAAATAAAAAGTATACAGAAAGCATCATTAAAGGAAGACCTAAAATTATCCATGGTTTCCTCCTTCCAAATTTACTTTTGGTTGAGTCAGCTAGTTGTCCAATAATAGGATCTGTTATAACATCAGTGAATCTAGCCAAAAGAAGGATGTCAGCTAAAAGTGATAATTGAAATTTTGTAACTTCAGAATAAAAAGGTATAAGCCATATTGCAATTGGGTATCCAATCATTGCTAGAGGAAGAGCTAGCCCACCATAAGCAGTTATTGTTTTTTTTTGTATTTTTAAAATATTAGAAGTCACTTCTCTTCTATAAGTCTTGGAGTTTTATAATCTATAGTCTATTTAATCCACTAATAACAGCTTCTAAACTAGCAATTACTGTATTAGAGTTTATACCAACTCCCCATGAAGTAGAGCCATTCTTGCTAATTTCAACATATGCGACTGCACTGGCATCAGATCCAGAACTAATAGCATGTTGATGGTAGTCTGATATTTTTAATTGGATATTAAAGTTTTGATTGAGTCCTTCTATAAATGCATCAATAGGACCATTACCTGTTCCTAGAATTTCTATTTCTTTTTTATTCTTTTTAATATTTACAGAAAGAGTGTCTCTTTGGACCCCTTTAACTGAAGAAGAACTAATTTGATGGTTTAAAAAGATATATGTTTTCTCCTTGTTTAAATAAGTTTCACGAAAAGATTTCCATATGGTTTCAGGTAGGATCTCTTTCCCAGATTCATCAGCTATTTTTTGAATATTCTGACTAAACTCAATTTGTAATCTTCTTGGCATACTTAATCCGTGATCTTTCTCTAATAAATAAGCGACGCCACCTTTACCTGATTGGCTATTTATTCTAATTACAGCTTCATATGTTCTTCCTACATCTTCAGGGTCCATTGGAAGGTAAGGAACTTCCCAGTTAGGATCATTAGATTTTCTCATTTCCACTAAGCCTTTCTTGATTGCATCTTGATGTGATCCTGAGAAGGCTGTAAATACTAGGTCTCCAGCATATGGGTGTCTGGGATGTATTGGAAGTTGGTTACAATACTCGACTTCTCTCATTATGGGATTTATGTTAGAAAAATCTAAATGTGGATCTATTCCTTGCGTTAACATATTTAAGGCTAAAGTAACTAGATCAACATTTCCTGTTCTTTCACCATTCCCAAATAAAGTGCCTTCTATTCTGTCGGCACCAGCCAAGACGCCTAACTCGGTTGCAGCAACAGCTGACCCTCTATCGTTATGTGGATGGAGACTTATAATAATATTTTCCCTATTAGCAATATTTCGGCACATCCATTCAATTTGATCTGCATAAATATTAGGAGTAGAAAGTTCAACAGTTGCAGGGAGATTTATTATAGTTTTTCTATCTTTAGTTGGTTGAAGTATGTCATTAACAGCATTACAAACTTCAACGGCAAATGAGAGTTCTGTTCCTGTAAAGCTTTCAGGGCTGTATTCAATCGTCCAATCAGTAGATTTTATTTCAGATGTCAGTTGTTTCACTAATTTAGCACCATTAGTAGCTATCTTGATAATTCCTTTTTTATCGGTCTTGAATACTACCTTTCTTTGCAAGGTTGATGTTGAGTTGTAAAAGTGGACAATTGCCTTCTGTGCTCCTTTGAGAGAATCAAAAGTTCTTCTTATCAGATCTTCTCTCGCTTGGGTTAGAACTTGAATAGAAACATCCTTAGGTATTAATTTTTCTTTAATAATTTTTCTGACAAAATCAAAATCAGTTTGTGAGGCTGACGGAAAGCCTACTTCAATTTCTTTGAAACCAATTTCTACTAAAAGTTTAAACATCTGCAATTTTCTATCAATACCCATAGGCTCTATCAAGGCTTGATTACCATCTCTCAAGTCAACGCTGCACCAGATAGGCGCTTTAACTATAGAATTATTAGGCCAAAGTCTGTCTTTTAACTGTATAGGAGTAAAAGGCCTGTATTTATTTACAGATTTATTAATAAATTTTGTCATTTAAGATTGGATTATAATGGTTTAGTTTATTTTTCATGCATAATAAATATTTTATGTTTGAAATGGAATTAAGATAAGAGAAATATTTTGAAGACAAAATTTATGGATTTAGGCTTTATTTTTTGGGATTTAAGCAACAAAGTAACTAAAAATGAATATGAGTTTTCTGTCTATGGGAATAAAGAGATTTTAATTATCCTTGAGAAATTTACTGAAATAGATGAAAAGTTTTTGATAAGATTTTTTAAATCTTTAGAACTCTCTCTAGATCTAATTACTAATAAGATCATAAAACAAGAAAAGAATTTCCTTCCTGATAGCCCCTTCTATTTACTTATTTTTTCTAGATACTCTAAAGAGATTCTAAAAACTTATGAGCACGAATGTAAAAGTTTTAAGATATATGGTTCAATAGATGAATTATGGAATTCGAAAGATAAGAAACGTGATTTATTAGCTTTCTTTAATCAATAAAAAAACTAAAAAAGTGCTTAATAATGATCTTTTAGAGCTCACTTATAGATACTTAACAAAAGATGACTTATCTTTTGTTCTATCTATAGAAGAAAGTTCAAATCCTCATCCTTGGACCAAAACAAACTTTTTAGATTGTCTTGAAAAGGGCCATTATTGTATTCTTCAACTTTACAATGACAAACCTTCAGGATTTGCTATTCAATCTATAGCAATTGATGAAGCGCATTTATTGAATATAGGTGTGGATATTAATTACAGAAGAATAGGTTTAGGAGAAGATTTATTAGAGCAAATTTTATATGCATCTCAAACATTGGGGTGCTTAAGAATATTTCTGGAAGTAAGGAAATCAAACTTAACAGCTATATCTTTATATCAGAAGAGAGGATTTAAGAAATTATCTATAAGAAAAAATTACTATAAATTAGATAAATCTCGAGAGGATGCAATCGTCATGTCTAAAAATATTAGAAGCTCATGGAAAAATTTATTTTTTAAATGAACTAACTAATTCTTTCTAGTGATCTAATAATTCCTTTATCTTTGGCTCTATTTTTTCCGGTGAGGTATTAGGTGCAAATCTCGCAATAGGCCTCCCTTTTTGATCAATTAAAAACTTTGTAAAATTCCACTTTATAGATTCTAAGCCAAGTAACCCTGGCATAGCTTCAGTTAAAAAATTATATAAAGGGTGTGCTTCATTTCCATTAACTTCTATCTTTGAGAATACTGGAAAATTAGTATTAAAATTCAAGGAACAAAATTCTTGTATCTCTTTATCACTTCCAGGTTCTTGTTTTCCAAATTGATTACAGGGGAAAGCCAGCACTTCAAAGTCCTTATCTGAGTATTTTTGGTGAAGTTTTTCTAGTTCATTATATTGAGGTGTAAATCCACATTTGCTGGCAGTATTCACAATTAAAAGCACTTTACCTTCATAATTAGACAAACTTATTTCATCTCCATTTTGGTTTAAGCACGAAAAATTGTATATATTTTGTTTATCTGTCATTAGAATTCCTCTTTTTAAACTAAGATAAAGAATTGTATATGGTTACTATAAAAATTTTCAAGTGTAATTCTTGTATTCGTTGATCATAATTACCAAAAAGAGGAAATAAATGGAATATAGAAAATTAGGAAATACTGAAGTAGATGTTAGTAAGATTTGTTTGGGAACAATGACTTGGGGACAGCAGAATACTGAAGAAGAAGCGCATGAACAAATGGATTATGCAATTGATCATGGCATAAACTTTTTTGATACAGCTGAACTTTACCCAATTCCTCCGAAGCCTGAGACACAGGGTCTGACAGAAAAATACATAGGTACTTGGCTTAAGAAAAAAGGAAACAGAGAGAAATTAATCATTGCAACAAAAGTTGTTGGAAGAACTGATTTAGATTGGTTTAGAGGAGGTCCTAATCAGTTAGATAGGAAGTGTATTGAAGAAGCAATTGAAGGAAGCCTTAAAAGACTTCAAACAGACTATATTGATATTTATCAATTACATTGGCCGGATAGACCAATTAATCTATTTGGAGGTCTAAGTTATAGGCATATTAATCTAGATAATTGCATACCTCCTCAAGAAACATTACATGTATTATCTGATCTAGTAGAGAAAGGAAAAATTAGATATGTAGGTTTGTCGAATGAGACACCTTGGGGCTTGGCTACTTTTTTGAAAGCATCAGATGAACAAGGTTTGCCAAGAGTTGTTTCAGTTCAGAATGTTTATAATTTATTGAGCAGAGTTTATGAAAATGGGTTATCTGAATATTATTATAGGGAGAAAGTTGGTCTTTTAGCTTATTCTCCATTAGCGCAAGGATACTTAAGTGGGAAATATCAGAATGGAGAAAGGCCAGAAGGTTCAAGGACTGCATTATTTGAAAGAGGTGATAGGTATGAAACCCCTCATGCTGAAGAAATAATTCAGAAATATCTTGATTTAGCAAGAGAAGTTAATATTGATCCAGTAACAATGGCCCTTTCTTTTGTAAATCATCAAAAATTTGTTACATCTAATATTATAGGTGCTACTTCCATGGAGCAGTTAAAAATAGCGATAGATAGTCAAGAAGTTACTTTGTCAAAAGAAATTATTAAGGAGATTAATGCTATTCATATAAGCTCTCCTAATCCTTGCCCCTAATCTTATTTTGAATAAACAAGAACCAAGCTGGATTTGGAGAAGTTTTGAAGAACTAAATAAGACAGAACTATATGAAATTTTGAAATTAAGATCAGAGGTGTTTATTGTGGAACAAGAATGCTTTTATCAAGATTTAGATGGGTTAGATACAGAAAGCGATCATCTTTTGGGATTAAATAGCAATAATATTTTAGTTGCTTACCTGCGTTTAATTCCACCTGGGTTAAAGTTTAAGGAACCTTCTCTTTCAAGAATTATTACTTCCGAGATTGAAAGTTACCGCGGTGTTGGATTAGGGAAAGAACTTATAGCCCGAGGCATTAAAAAATCTATAGATTTATATCCCAAAATGGGTAATCGAATAGGAGCACAAGAAAGATTGAAAATATTTTATGAAAATTTAGGGTATCAAGCTTTAGGCCCTTCTTATATAGAAGATGGAATACCTCATATTCAGATGTTTTTTAGAAATGACTAAAAATAAATTTATAAATATTTTCCTTTTTATTTCTCTATTAGCAGGAATATTGCTCTCTGGGATCTCATTAATTAGGGAGACTAATCTTTCAGAAGAAAATTGGATAGCTAAGGTTGATGGCATACCCATTAGCAAAGCTAAATACTTATTGCAGCTTCAGGGTCTAAGAGATGACAAATCAAACTCTTTAACTAAAGAAGATGAGGCTTATGTTTTGGAAAGAATGATTGAAGAGGAGTTACTGATAAGAAGGGCAGTTGATTTAGGACTGTTAAACACCAATACTATAATTAGGGGAACTATCATTCAACAAGTGATAAATTCTATTATTTCCGATAATGCACTTAAACCAATAACGGAACAGCAACTTAGGCAATTTTATGAAGAGAATAAGTCTTTTTTTAGCAGTGCTACTAAATTAAGAATAAGACAATTATATTATAAGGGCATTAATGAATTATCACTTAAAAGGGCGCATGAATCTTATTTAGCTCTTAAAAAAGAAAAGTCTTTCGATGAAATTTTAGTCAATAGTGATAAAACTACTATTCAGATACCTGACACCTTGATGACCTTAGCTAAGGTAAGGGAATATGTGGGTCCATCTATGATGAATCTTGCAAAGATTCTAAAACCAGGCGAATTCACTTCTCCAAAAAAAGTATCAACAGGTTATAAGATTATCTTTCTTGTAGATCGTCAAGACTCTAAAGCCCCTGATTTTGACTTGGCTAAGAATCAGATCAAGTCTGAATTTTCTAAAAGAAGAGATGATGCTTCTTTAAGATATTATTTAGATAATCTTAAAAAATGGTATCAAATAAAAAGGAATGAGGTTTCAGAACAGTGAGTTTGAGATCTTTTCTTTTAATCTTAGCCCTTATTTCTCTAAATATTGATTTAGAAGCCCACCAAAGAAGCGAATCTTTTTCAAAATGGTCTTCCGTAGAATCTGAGGATTCGGTCAATATATCAGCAACATTTACAATAAAACTTTCAGTTCTATCTAAAATATTTCCTGATAACTATGCTAATTGGGAATCGCGAGTGATCAATGCAGTTTTAAAAGGTTTTGTTTTACCCAACAGTTGTGTTCTTGCAGATAAAGTTGAATCATTTGTATCTCCTCAAAATAGTACTATGAACATTTCTTGGAGTTATAGATGTGATGAGATTCTAAAAGAGATAATTAATAATACTTTCTTTGACGAAGATCAATCTCATTCTCATATTGCTAGATTTTCAAATAATCAGACAGAGTTTCCTGAAGTTTTATTTACTTCCTCAGCTAGGTCAGCTTCTTTTGAAACTAAGAATCAAGAGAATCTTGAAGTAACTTCTTTTAAAGATTACTTTTATTTAGGACTTAATCATATTTCTTCAGGCTTTGATCACTTAGCATTTTTATTAGGTTTAATATTATTGAATAGGAAAATTAAAGATTTATTAATAGCAGTTACGGGTTTTACTTTAGGGCATAGTCTCACTTTAGCTTTAGGAGTTCTAGGCATAGTAACTCCTTTGAGTATTTGGGTAGAAGCAGTGATAGGATTTTCTATAGCTCTTATTGCTTTGGAAGCTATAGCTAAAGAAACAAAACAATTTTCTTTATATATTTTTGGCCTATGTCTATTCTGGATTATTTTATTTCTGTTTACTTTAATAATTAATTTAAATTTAAGTATTTTAGGTTTAATAGGTCTTGCTTTATTTTCAATTAGTTATTTAACATTAGTTACATTTCAAAAAAAGAATTTATCTTTTTTTATAACTTGTTTATTTGGATTAGTGCATGGATTTGGTTTTGGAGGTTATTTATCTGAAGTTGGTTTTGCAGAAGATAGACTTCTTAATGCACTTCTAGGGTTTAATGTGGGTGTTGAAGTAGGACAGCTAGCTATTTTGTCTATAATTATTGGAGTAATTTTGATTATAGAGTCTATAAAGTTCAACTATATAATCTTTTTAAGACCACTTTTAGCTTGTTGGCTTGTTTCATTAGGGATTTTTTGGTTCCTTGAGAGAAGTTTATAAAACTATTTAATAATTTCTATGTTTTCAGCTTGAGGTCCTTTTTCATTAGTTTCTACTGAGAATTTAACTCTAGTGCCTTCTTTGACCTTTTTTCTATCTTTTTCCTTAACAGATTTAAAATGAACAAAGAGATCTCCACCTTTGTCTCTAATTAAGAAACCATACCCTTTGCTAGGATCAAACCATTTTATTGTTCCAGTTTCCTTTTTCCATATTCTTTTAATTTTTCTACCATAAAAAAAACCTGCAATAGAAAGAAGTCCAATAAGCCAAGAAGTAAGTAAGAAATTATGCCAGTAGGTAGACATATAAAGCATTCCTTCTGATCCATATCCTTGTAGATTTATTAATTTCATAATTACTAGAAATAATAAAGCCACGAGGCCACTTGTTATAAATGCTCTAAAAAACATAAAATTCTCCCGATTAAGGATTATAGAGCATTTAAATTTTTTTTTAGATTTAAATTAAAGCCTTAATATCTATAAGTTTTGAATTAAGCTGATTTATTTCATTCTTAATTTCTTTCGATCTTAGTATCTGGTTTTTAACTAGCTGTTTTGGAGCATTGAAGATAAATTTTTTGTTATCAAGTTTTTCTTGTAACATCTCGCCTTCTTTGTTGAGTTTACTTAGAGATTTATTGAGTCTCTCTATTTCTTCAGAAGGGTTAATTAATCCTTTTAGAGGTATTAATATTTTCATTTTTCTAATTACTGCAACTGAAGAAGGGGGAGGTGAATCTTTATTTGAAATCCAGGTGAGCTCATTTAGGTCTGCTAATCCTTGGATTATATAACCCAGCTCTTCAATTAGCATTTTATCTTGTTTTGTACCGTGCTGGAGATAGCAGTTAATATTTAGAGCTGGCTTGATCTTTAACTCACCTCTTATATTTCTCACGGATGATATAAATTCTTTTAACCACTCAATGTCTTTATAAATTTTTTTAGAAACTTTTATTTCAGCCCTAGGATAATTACTTATCATTATGCTTTTAGAGTCTGACATATGCCAAGGTTTTAATTGTTGCCATATTTCTTCAGAGATAAAAGGCATAATTGGGTGAGCTAGTCGTAGTGTTTTTTCTAAGATACTAAAGGCAAAACTTAAAGAGGTTTTCTTTTCTTCTATATCAATATTTTCATTGCTGAATCTTATTTTAAGAAATTCTATATACCAATCGCAAAAGTCATTCCACACAAATTCATAAATAGATTGAGTGGCAAGATCAAATCTATATGTATCGAGAGCTTTTCTTGTACTTTTAATTGCCTCTTCGAGATTATTTTCTATCCATTTATCTGTTTTATCAATTGGATATGAAATGGGAAGAGTTCCGAATTCTTTTAACTTAATATTAAGGAATCTAGTTGCATTCCAAATTTTATTGCAAAAGTTTCTATATCCTTCAACTCGAGTTAAATCAAAATTTATATCTCTATTTCCAGAAGCTAAAGAACAGAAAGTAAGTCTTAAAGCATCTGTTCCATTAGGTTTCATTCCTTTAGGGTATTGCTTAGAGAGATTTTTAATGATTTGGTCTTTTTTAGAAAGTTGCATGAGGCCGGAAGTACTTTTATCTAAAAGACTTTTAAGACTGATCCCATCTATTACATCTAAAGGATCTATGATATTACCTTTAGATTTTGACATCTTTTGACCATTAGAATCTCTAATTAGTCCATGAATAATTACCTCTCGAAACGGAACTTCTTTTACGAAATAGATAGTCATCATCATCATTCTGGCAACCCAAAAGAAGATAATATCAAACCCCGTTACTAGGACATTTGTTGGATGATAACGTTTTAGGAGGTTATTGTTTTTTGGCCATCCTAAAGTTGAAAAAGTCCAAAGAGCTGAAGAAAACCAAGTATCTAGAACATCTTCATCTTGAATGAGAGTTTCTTTATTTTTTAGTTTATATTTTTTTCTAACTTCTTTTTCATTTTCTCCTACAAAAATATTATTATTTTTATCATACCAAGCAGGAATCCTATGGCCCCACCATAATTGCCTGCTTATACACCAGTCTTGAATATTTTCCATCCAAGCAAAATAAGTATTCTCCCAATTCTTTGGTATAAATTTAGTTTTATCCTTCCTTACTGCACTTATTGCTTTTTTAGATAATTTCTTTGTATTTAGAAACCATTGGGTTGTAAGAAGTGGCTCAAGTATAGAGCCGCTTCTTTCTCCCCTTGGAACTATAAGAGAGTGTTTTTTAATTTCAATCAATAGATTAAGTTCTTTAAGCCTATTAATAATTTTTTTCCGGGCTTTAAGTGTTGATAAACCTCTGTATTCTAGAGGTGTATTTTCATTTAAGGAGCCATCTTTATTAAGAATATTTAGAGGCTCAAGATTATGCCTTTGACCAACTTCATAATCATTAAAGTCATGAGCGGGAGTTATCTTCAAACATCCTGTTCCAAAATCTGGATCTACATAATCATCTCCTATGATTGGTATTTCTTTTTCTGAGATAGGTATTATTGCTGTTTTACCAATAAGCTTGCTAAATCTTTTATCCTCAGGGTTGATGGCTATTGCAGCATCACCGAACATAGTTTCAGGCCTTGTTGTAGCTACATTTATAAATCCACTGTCTGTTAAATGATATTTATATATGAATAGTGAACCAATTTCTTTAGAAGACTCAACTTCTAAATCTGATACAGCTGTTTGTAGAACCGGATCCCAATTTACAAGCCTGCTTCCTTTGTAGATTAAACCTTCATTGAATAAATCGATGAAAACTTTTTGAACGCTTTTAGACATTTTTTCGTCCATCGTAAAAGTTTCTCTTGACCAATCTACAGAAGCACCAAGTCTTCTTAGTTGTTCAGTGATTTTGCCACCAGAAGTTTTCTTCCAATCCCAAATTTTAGAAATAAATTTTTCTCTACCTAAAAACTCTTTGCTTATACCTTCTTCTTCTAGTTGTCTTTCAATAACTAATTGAGTTGCTATTCCTGCATGGTCAGTGCCTACTTGCCAAAGGACATCATATCCATCCATTCTTTTATATCTTACAAGCGTATCCATAAGAGTATTTTGGAAGCCATGACCCATATGTAAAGTGCCAGTTATATTTGGTGGAGGAATCATTATAGAAAAAGGTTTTTTACCACTTTTTGGATTAGCCCTGAAATATCCCGCGGCTTCCCATTTTTTATACCAATAAGATTCTATTTGACTAGGATTGAAATTTTTATCCATTAGCATTCTTAAATTGTGGTTTTAGATTCAGATCAAGACATTTTTTCCAACTTTGAGCCGCTCTTTCTCTTAGCTTATCACCGTCTTCGATTACTATTTGAAAGAAATCCTTATAATTCAAAAAATCACTAGGTAAATCAGGATTTAAATTAATTAATGTAACGAATAAAGAGGAGTCGATCTTTAATCCTGGATAACTAATTTGAACTGGAAGATGATCTTCATTTTTACCTATGATGTTGTGTGGGATGATTAGTTCTTTAGGCTTAGTCCACATTTTATCATTAACTTTATTTGCATTAAGGATAGATTCGCATCTGATATGAATTCTAGAATCTGATAAGATTTCTTTTTTTTCACTTATAAAAAATTCTCCTACTAAATCACAAATAAAGTCTATTGCTTGATCTATAGAATTACCACCTGCGAGGAATTCCACTTGTGTCATAATTATTTAATTTGATCTAAAAGGTATTGTGTGAGCAAAGGCACGGGTCTACCAGTAGCTCCTTTCATTTTTCCTTGTACCCAAGCTGTTCCTGCGACATCTAGATGAGCCCATTTAAAATCTTGAGTAAATCTTGACAAGAAACAAGCGGCAGTGATTGTTCCTGCTCTCCCACCTATGTTTGCTATATCTGCAAAATTACTGTCCAAATCTTTTTGGTAAATATCCCAAAGTGGAAGTTGCCATGCTCTATCACCGGATTCTAGACCAGCTTCAAACAAAGATTTAGCCAAGTTATCGTTATTTGATAGTAGTCCAGAGGTTGCATTTCCCAATGCAACAAGACACGCACCAGTCAAAGTTGCAATATCTACGACTGTTTCTGGGTTGAACCGCTTTGCATAAGTTAAAGCATCTGCTAGAACTAATCGACCTTCAGCATCCGTATTAAGGATTTCTACTGTCTGACCTGATAATGTTTTGACTACATCACCAGGCTTTGTAGCTTTACTACCTGGCATGTTTTCTGCTGCCGGTATAAGACCAATAACGTTAATAGGTAGCTTCATTGAGGCAACAACTTGTAAGACACCTATAACACTAGCAGCTCCACACATATCATATTTCATTTCATCCATAGTATTGCCTGGTTTTAGACTTATACCGCCAGTGTCAAAAGTTATTCCTTTTCCTACCAGAACAAATGGTTTCTTAGCTTTTTTTGCTCCTTTATAATTTAAACATATCAGTTTTGATTCTTGGATGCTGCCATTACCTACAGACAATAAGCAATCTAGTCCTAATTTAGACATTTCTTTTTCACCTAATACTTTACAACTTAGATTGCTATGTTCTTTACTGGCATTTTTTGCTGCATCCGCTAGGTAGGAAGGTGTGCAGATATTTCCAGGAAGATTTCCTAAGTCTTTTGCAGCATTAACACCTTGACCAGTTATTTGACCTGCTAATAGGCTTTTCTTCAATGAACTATTCACTTCATCTTTTTTTGTAAAAGCAATATTTATTTTTCTCAATTTAGAAGTAGTTTTTTTTGATTTACCTATTTTTGGTTCATATATATAGCAGGCACTTTCAGCAAGCATACCTATTTGATAGGCTATCCAATTATCATTTTTACCTTTAACTTTAATCTTTGGTAAAACTATATATGCATTTTTTCCACCAGTTTCTTTAGCGCCTTGGATAGCATTAGAGATAATTTTTGTCGCATCTTGTGAATTAATAGGGTTACCTTTTTTTCCGCAACCAAGAAGTAAAAGTCGTTGTGCATTGATTCCAAGTATTGCAGGGATGGAAAGTTTTGAACCTATTGATCCTTTATGGTCTCCTCTTTTAATAAGCTTTTTGATGATACCTTTAGCAGATTTATCAATAGCTGATACTATTTCTCCAGATGAGCTACCTTCATAACAGCCTACTATAAGAACATCTGATTTTATTTCTGAAATATCTTCTAAGTTTAATATTTTTGTGTCTAATATTAGTCGTTTTTTCATTAATTACTCCGTGATTATAAATTCTTGTCAAATATATATTGGGTTAAATATTGACCCTAGTGCATAATTTCATAACTATAACTCATACAATTTTTAATTCGTATAGCTAATGAACATAAATAAATTATACAAGACAAAATATAAATGATATTAGACCGATATTTATTAAGAAATATTTTCTCATATACAGCGTCAGTTAGTTTAGTTTTTCTTTGTATAGTTGTTTTATCTAGATCTATTCAATATCTTGAGCAAGCAGCACAAGGTGAGATGAATACAATAATGGTAATGTGGCTAATTCTTTATCGTTTACCGGGTTTTATAGAACTGATTTTGCCTTTCAGCTTTTTTTTATCTATTATTTTTGTGCTGGGTAAAATGTATGAAGATAACGAAATGGTTATCATGAAGCAATGTGGTATAACTCAAACTTACTTGCTAAAGTTGATAATGAGTTTTGCTTTCTTTGTAAGCTTATTAGTGGCTTTATTTAGTTTCTGGCTTACTCCTATCTCAAGCGTTTATTCAGAATATTTTAAGTCAGAAAAAACTTTTTATGAAGAATTCTCTAGCTTGAATCCAGGCATATTTCATGAATTAAATAATGGTGGAGTATTTTATGCAGAAACAAAAAAAGGAGATATTTATGAAAAAGTCTTTTCAAATAATTTATTAGATAAGAATAATGAAACCCTTTTATTTTCAACAAATGCGATTTTAGATAAAGAATCTAATTCTTTAACTCTTGGACCTGGCTCTTCTTTCTTAAAAACTCCTAATGGAAAAGGCACTCAATTAAGTTTTGAGAAAATTATAATTAATGATCTTCCTATTAAATCTAAAGATAATGTTGCGGATTTCGACGTTGTTTTGAATGAAATTACACAAAAAGAATCTTTAGCTTGGAAGTTTTCTCTGCCTCTTTTAACATTAATAAGTGCATTTATAGCTGTGCCTCTAAGTAAAATTCATCCTAGGCAGGGAAGGTTTATTAAAGTTTTGCCATCTTTAATTATATTTATAACTTATTTAACTTTGCTGATTTCATTCAAGGTACAAGATGAACAAGGAGAGCTGATTAATCTTGTTATGACACTATTTGTACATTTTATTTTCATACTTTTAGGCTTTTTCTTATATAAAAAAGAGGCTTTGAATTAATGAATATAAAATTTTTAGTTGGAGATAAAATTGAATTAAATATAAGCAAAAGAATCTTTCAAACTTTTATTTTAGTTGCTATAGCTATATCAGGACTAGATTTCATATTTCTTTTGATAGGTGAATTAACTGATTTATCTGATTCCTATACTCTTGATAAAGCTTTTAAATATTCTGTCTTAATCATGCCTTATAGAATTTATGATATGTTTGGTTATTTTTGTTTGCTTTCAGCCTTAATTGGCCTGGGTTCTCTTACTGACCAAGGAGAGATTATTGCATCAAGAATATTAGGTAAAAGTTTTTTTAGAATTATTTTAGCCTCATTTAGGCCTATTCTAGTTTTGGTTCTTTTAGGTCTTTTGGCTTCAGATATTTGGATACCTAATTTATCTCAGAAGGCAGAAGAAGATAGATCTTTAGCTAGAGATCTAGTTGCCTATGATTCAGGGTATTGGATTAAGAAAGATTTGAGTTTTATACACATAGATTCCATTCCAGATGATGAATTATTAGACGGCATTGTAATTTATGAATTAGATGCTAATCATAGACTGAATGGAATCATAGAAGCTGATTCTGCATCACTACTTGATGGCGTTTGGCATCTCGAAGGTTTTCATGAGAGGTTAAATGTAAAAGGGAATATTTCTTCAGTAGATGGTACGGGGCTATGGAAGAATGGTCCAAAAGAATTTGATCTTCAGCCTATTCTTTCCCATAGATATCTTTCAATGACTGAACTTATCCAAAGAATAAATTCAGAAAGTGAGATTTCAAAAAAGAGTGAAGCTTCTTTGGAGTTTTGGAAAAAAGTTTTACAGCCTCTCACTACGCTGGGTTTATTATTACTAGCAGCTAGTTTATTGTTCGGCCCTATGAGAGATAATAAAGGAGGTTTAAGGCTATTGGTTGGTATTCTGATTGCATTTGTGCTGGATTTATTTCAGAAGTTATTTGGGAGTATTAGTTTAGTTACAAGTCTATCTGCATTTTGGGCTGTAATGATACCAATTATATTTATGTTCTTGATTGCCGCCTTAAGTTTTAGGAGGCTTTAATAATTTTTGTTGAAGATAATTTATCAGCCCAACCCATCTTGTTCTTATTAAATATAATTGCAAGGTAGCCTAGTCCAAGGAAGCTAAAACTTATTACAGAACTAATGCATCTGACTAAGGATTGTTGAAATGTGATCTCACCTCCAGACAAACTAATAACTCGTATGTTCCACGCTTGCATCCCTATGGTTTGCCCATTATTTCTTATCCAATAGTATGAATAAAAGATAGGACCACTTAACAAGATAATTCCAAATTGGATAAAACTTAAGAAAGAATTAGAGTCTATGGATTCACCATTCATAAATACAATTAGGAGAGAGATAACTAGGATTATTGCAGCTATTATTAATGAGTCATAAAAGAGTGAAAAAATTCTTCTAAAAAATCCTGCTTGTTTCATAAAAATTTGCTCTAAAAAATATATTAGTTATTCTACTCAAGTAATTATATTTAAATTATGAGTAAAAGTACTTCTGATAATTCACAAATTTCATTCTTTGGTCACCCAATAGGGTTGAGAACTCTTTTTCTAACGGAAATGTGGGAGCGCATGTCCTATTATGGGATGCGTGGCTTATTAGTTCTGTATATGACAATAGGAGTCGCAGGAAATCCAGGAATGGATTGGTCCAATATTCAAGCCAATGCAATTTATGGGATTTATGCTGGAATGGTTTATTTCTTAGCTGTTCCTGGAGGATGGATAGCGGATAATATTTTGGGTTACCAAAAGGCTGTTCTGATCGGGGCTTTGATAATAACTTTGGGACATTTTACTTTAGCAATTCCATTAGAGCAGACTTTTATTTTAGGGTTAGTATTTGTCGCAATAGGAACAGGGCTTTTGAAACCAAATATATCTTCCATAGTAGGCCAGCTTTATAGTCAAAATGATTCAAGGAGAGATTCAGGATTTACTATTTTTTACATGGCTATAAATATAGGTTCTATGTTGGGCTTTGCTGTATGTGGTTGGTTAGGAGAAAAGGTAGGTTGGCACTTTGGATTTGGTGCAGCGGGAGTAGGGATGCTTTTAGGCGTCACTCAATTTATTTTCTTTAGGCATCAACTAGGTGAAGCAGGAAAATATCCGAATATAGTTAATGAACAAACTAAGACAAACTACATTAGAGGGGTTGGCCTAGTTGTTATTTTAATAGCGTCAGTTGTTATTACAGGAATGACTGGTTTTTGGTCCATTGACCCAGTTTATTTTGCTGAGAGGTTTAGAGATTTCTTAGTACTAATTTCAATATCTTATTTTATTTACCTTCTTTTCTTTGCAGGGTTGACTGCTAATGAAAAGAAAAATGTCTTGATGTTATTGCTCCTTTTTATTGGAGCAGCTGCGTTTTGGTCAGGATTTGATCAGTCAGCTGGATCTTTGACTATCTTTGCGCGGGATCATGTGAACCTAACTTTCGGCACTTTCACGGCACCTGTTAGTTGGACCCAGTTTGTTAATCCTTTATTTGTTGTAATGTTTGCTCCATTTTTTGCTTATCTTTGGGTTTTTCTTGGCAAGAGAAACCTTGATCCCAATATGCCCATTAAATTTAGTATAGGCCTTATTTTGATGGCATTTGGATTTATCGTGATGATTTTGGCAGTTAAGTATGCATTAGTATCTTCTCCTGTGGGTGTTCAATGGCTTTTGCTAACCTATCTCCTTCATACCTTTGGAGAGTTAACACTTTCGCCCGTAGGTTTATCAGCCTTTTCAAAATATTCTCCAAAAAGATATCTTGGTCAGATGATGGGAATATGGTTTTTAGCATCTTCTCTTGGAGGTGTTTTAGCTGGATTGTTAGGTGGTGAGGCAACGGAGTCGGGCTTAGAATCCATGTCACCTGTATTTACAGAACTTGTTTATTACTGCTTAGCTATAGCAGTAGTACTTATAGCTCTTTCCTTTTTCATAAAAGGCGCTAAAACAGATACTATTCCTGATAAATGATTTCTGATAAAGAAAAATACATTAATCTTTCAACTCAAAAAAAGGATAGTACTTTAGTAAATACCCCTGTTTGGTTTGCTCAAGATGAAGATAAAAATTCTTTTTATGTCTTTTCTCATGGAGAAGCGGGTAAAGTAAAAAGGATAAGAAACTTTTCTTCGGTAAAGGTTGCTATATGTAATTTTAAGGGTGATTTGCATGGAGAATGGTTAAGAGCGGAAGCAAAATTATTAGATCAAGAAGAGTCTATTAAATTAGGTTATAGGCTACTCCATAAAAAATACCCCTCTATGAGAATACTTGACTTCTTTTCTAAGTTATCTGGCAACTACAAAAAAAGACAGCTAATAGAATTTAAATTTAAGGAAACTAATTAGGTAAGAAGTTTTGAAATTACTTTTTCGTATATCTCAGTCAACATTTCTAGTTCATCTATACTAACTGACTCGTCTACTTTGTGAATAGAAGTATTTAAAGGTCCTACTTCTACGACCTCACTGCCAGTTGGTGCAATAAACCTGCCATCAGAGGTTCCACCCGCAGTGGATTGCTTCACTTCATTCACTCCGGTCACATTTGTTATGGACTCAATAGCGCAATTAATTAAGGTAGTGGATGTTGTCAGGAAAGGAGCACCGCTGTCTTCCCAGTCCGCACTAAAGTTTAGTTTATGTTTTCGAAGTATTCCTTCAACGGCATCAATGACAGTTTGAGAAGATATAGAGGGAGAGTATCTAACGTTAAGTTTTAAGCTTAATTCTCCTGGAATAACATTATGGGCTCCTGTACCTGATTGGATGTTAGAAACTTGAAGAATACTATCTGGAAATTGACCACTTTTATCTGGCCATTGAAGGGCTACAATTTCATTTAAGGCTTCAGAGCTTGTATGGATAGGGTTTTCAGCATTATGTGGGTAGGCAGCATGTCCTTGAATTCCTCTTATATTAATCACACCATTTATTGATCCTCTTCTTCCAATTTTTATTACATCTCCTAATCGTTTTTCTGCAGTCGGCTCGCCAACAAGACACCAGTCTATTTTTTCACCTTGATCGGTTAAATATTTAATTACTTTACGTACACCGTCTTTGGCAGGTCCTTCTTCATCGCTAGTCAGCATAATGCTAAGCCTCCCCTTAGGGTTGGGATTTTTCTTGCAGAATTCCTCGGCAGCTACTACGAAGGCAGCTACACTTCCTTTCATGTCAGCAGCTCCTCTTCCAAAAAGTAATCCATCTCTTTCAGTTGGTTCAAAAGGATCACTGGTCCAGTTATCTTTCGGTCCAGTTGGGACTACGTCTGTATGTCCTAATAGGGTAAGTGTCTCTTTTCCTTTTCCATATGTGCACCAAAGGTTTGAGACTTCGGAATAAGGTAAATGTTTAATGCTAAAACCAGCTTTTTTTAAACGGGCTGCAATCAGCTCCTGGCATCCTTCGTCCTTCGGAGTGATAGATTTTCTTTTTATAAGTTCTTTTGTTAGCTCTACGACTTCTGACATAGATTAATCGTTATTATGAAGTTGATCATTAAGAACAACATTTTTCTTGTTAGGTTTGCACTGAATCGCTCCAGTTAAGGAGTTCCTTATAAAAAGGAGATCAGATTTTAATGATAATTCAGAAGCTTTAACAGTAGAGGTTAGGTTGTTATCTTTATCTAATACTTCTACTTTTGATCCCCCGGTAAGATATAACCCAGCTTCGATAATACATCTGTCACCCAAAGGTATTCCAAGACCAGAATTAGCTCCTAAGAGACAATCTTTACCAACTGATATCTTTATATCGTTTCCACCAGAAAGAGTTCCCATGGTGCTGCATCCTCCTCCTAAGTCTGAATTATTTCCAACAACCACTCCGGCAGATATTCTGCCTTCTATCATAGCCGGACCGAGGGTTCCCGCATTGAAGTTCACAAAACCTTCATGCATAACAGTTGTCCCTTCACTTAAGTATGCTCCTAGCCTAACTCGGGATGCATCTGCAATTCTTACACCTGGGGGTATAACGTAATCAGTTAGACAAGGGAATTTATCTAATGATCTTATGTATAGGTAATCATATCTCTCTCTTAATTCGCTCTGACTATCTGGATAAACTAGTTCCTCAGGATCTATTGGACCATGATTGGTCCAAGCCACATTAGGTAATGCATTAAAAATTCCATCTAGATTTATAGAATTTGGTTTGGCATGCTTTTGTGACAAGAGATAAAGCTTCAGATAAGCATCCTCTATGCTTCGTATTGGCTCATCCTTTTCTATTAGATTAATTATGCAGACTTTTCCTTCCATATAGTTATCGGGCTTTTCCGGGCCTTTATGATCTATAATGGAACCATCATCAAGATGTCTCCAATACCAATCTTTCATCTCTTCTTCAGAAAAGTTTTTACACTCCTTGTAGTGCTCAAGAGTATTATCAAAATGGAAGTAAGATAGATGGCCCACGTCAGTTGGTGGAAATTCTTTTGGTTCATCTTTAAATTGTATTAGTTCATATCGAACATCAAGGATTTCTCCACTAAGACTAGTCGTACAAGTTCCTACAGCAATTACAGGGAAAATATTCATTTGGGTATTATAAGTATTAGACGAGGGTAATGGTATTTTTAGATTTCTTCTTTTGGTTTAATTTTATTCATTCAACATTTCGTTAATTGCTCGGACAGCAATTTCAATTGTTTTGTTATCATGAACAATGGCTATTCTTACAAAGTTCTTTCCTGGGTTTGGATGTTTATTTTTACCCCCAAGATAACTGCCCGGAAGAACTATTACACCATGTTTCTTATAAAGATTTTTTGTAAATAATTCATCATCGTAAGGAGTTTCTATCCAAAAATAGAAGCCTCCGTCAGGTCTTTTAATTTCTGGGTTGTCTTGGAACTGATTTAATGCAAAGGCGTATTTAATATCATAATTTTTTCTGGTTTCTTCAACATGATTGTCATTTTCCCACGCCCATGCACTGGCATACTGAGAAGGTAAAGGCATGGCAATACCATGATAAGTTCTATATAAATGAAAGTTTTTTATGGTTGATATATCTGATGTAATAAAACCGGATCTTAAACCGGCTAGGCTTGACCTTTTAGAAAGACTATGGAATACAGCAACTCTTGATTTATCAACATTTGATAATTCAGCAAGTTCTATCAAGCTTTTTGGAGGCGTTCCTTTAGTAGGGTAGATATCTGTATAACATTCGTCTGAACAGATCATAAAATCATACTTTTCAGCTAAATCCATGGCAAATTTAAGTTCTTTATGTGTCATGCAATGTCCTGTTGGATTGGAAGGAGAGCACAAAATTAGCAGTTGACAATTATTCCACACTTTAGGGGGAACAGAGATTAGATCTGGTTTGAAATTATCTTGTTTTGTGCAATTTAAGTAATAAGGTTTTGCCCCAGCTAAAATAGCAGCTCCTTCATATATCTTATAAACAGGATTTGGCATTACTACAGTTGGGTTTTTTAGTTTATCATTTACAATATATTGGATAAAAGAAAATAACCCCTCCCTAGTTCCATTTAACGGAAGGACATTTAAATTAGGGTCAGGTTTTTCATTTAAAGAAAAACGTCTTTCTAAATATTTGCAATAAGCTTCTCTCAAAAGGTCAATACCTTTCATAGTTGGATATTGAGATAGAGTATTCTCTTTAGTTTTTAGGATGGATAACGCTGTTATTGGAGGAAGATTTTTAGGTTCGCCAATAGATAAGTTGATAATTTTTTTGGATGGTGTTTTTTCTTTTTTTAATAATTTATTTAAATAAAAAAAAGGGTATTCTGAGAGGGATGAGATTTTATTATTCATGATGCGTCTAGATTTACTTTGAGCTCTTTTATGAGCTCATTGAGTTCAGCCTGTTTTATAAAGGGAGTTCCTTGATGTGACATGATACAAAATCTATCTTCCACCCTTTCACCTAAGGTGCTGATTCTTGCTTTAACAATAGAAGCTTTATGTTTACTAAAGATGTTGGATATAGTCATTAATTTACCCGGTCCATCTAATGTCTCTATATCAATCTGAGTCCAACGGTTATTCATATCATGTTTTACTTTAATTAAAGTACTTTTTTTAAAACTCTTAAGTTTATTCGGCAACCTTCTGGATATCTGTTGTTGTTTAAGATCTTTGCTATTTAATAGAGCAGTAAGGTCTTGTTCAAGAATTTTTATTAAGGTTAAGTTATTATTTATGTGATTTCCTTTACTATCAGATATTGTTAAAGAGTCTATACAGTTTTTATCTTTTGTTTCATGTAATTTAGCATCCAATATTTGTAAGTCATTCTTTTCAAGAATACTCACTATAGAGCTGAAAACATTAGGCCTATCTTTAGTGAAAATCATCAATTGGGATGTTTCTTCTATCTCTGTATTCGATCTTAACTTTATTTTTACTACTGAATATTTATCACTTTTATTAAGAATCTCTTCAGAGTGCCAGGCTAAAATATCAGCATCTATGTTTTTGAAATATGAAGAATAAAAATTCTCCCAGATGCTTTTTATATCTTCTTCATTTATTTGAGAATTGCGTTTTAATATTTCTAATGCTCTTCGTTTAGTCAATTGGATATATTGCGGTTCTTTTAGATCTAAGTTCTGTCCTGTTAAAGCGTCTCTGGTTTTGAAGTATAACTCTCTTAGCAGAGTAGCTTTCCAGTTATTCCAGAGTGATGGATTTGTTGCAGTTATGTCGGCAACTGTAAGACAATAAAGGTATTTTAGCCTCATGGTGTTACCAACCTTATTTGCAAAATTAGCTATTATTTTAGGATCCGAGAGGTCTTCCTTTTGGGAAGTAGTAGACATAATGAGATGATTCGTTACTAACCAACTGGCTATGCTAGTTTCTTCATGGCTAAGATTATGTTTTTTGCAGAATTTCACAACAGTTTTAGCGCCTTCTATAGAGTGATCTTTTCCTGAGCCTTTTCCAAGATCATGAAAAAGACCAGCTATGTAAAGAAGTTCTAGTTTAGGAAGAGTATGAATTAACTCTGAAGCTAAAGGATAGTTTTCTACTGAGAGCTTGAGATTAAGCCTCCTCATATTTCTTAAAACCTCAATGGTATGAGCATCTACTGTATAGATATGAAATAGGTCGTATTGCATTTGCCCAATAACCTTTCCAAATTCAGGTAAATATCTCCCAAGTATTCCAAGACGGTTCATTTCTTCCAAAGCTGTTACCATAAGTCTAGGAGATCTTATTATTTGCATAAATAAATTAGAGATTTTTTTATTTTCTCTAAATTTCTTATCAATTAAGTTCCTATTCTCTTTCAGTTTTCTAAGAGTCTTAGGACCAATACCGTGTAAATGCGGGTTTCGGCATAACTCATAAAATATTTCTAACAGGATATAAGGATTTTTCTTGATAGACACTTTATCTTTAAGCTCTATTAGATTATGTTTCTCAATATATTTTGGCCCTATGGATTTAGAATTTTCATTCTGAGAGAAGAGTATTTTTTCTCTGAAAGACTTCACTACCGTATTATTTATTTCTGATATGCTGAATGCAGCTTGATAATATTTCTTCATCAACTTTTCAGCAGCTTCGTGATCATTTTTAATTCCAGAAAATATTTTGCTACCAATGTTAAGCTGATTAGCAAATAACAACCTATCTTCTTCTCTTTTTGAAGATTCATGAAGTAAATACCTAATAATCCATATCCAGTTTCTGGACTTTATTAATTCCGATCTTTCCGAAGTGCTAAGTACTTCTTCTGGTTGTAGTTTTTTTTTCAACGTTCTAGTCGAATATTTAAGCATTAGCCAAGAGATTATCTGAATATCTCTTAGGCCCCCAGGGGAACTCTTCACATTTGGTTCAAGATTAAATTCCGTATTATCATATTTTTTATGTCTTATTTCTTGCTCTTCAATTTTTGCTTCAAGGAACTTTTTACCTTTCCAGATATTAGGATCAAGTATTATTTTTTCTAAATCTTCTTTTATCTCCTTTTGTCCAAATAGCAGTCTTGATTCCAAGATATTAGTTGCCGCTGTAATATCTCTTTTGCATTGCTCATACGATTCTTTAATTGTTCTTACACTATGACCCACGGATAACCCTTCGTCCCAAAGATTTTGTATTAGCCCCTCTAATTTCTTTTTTGAATCATCATTAAGGTTTTTAGAAGAAAGTATTAAAAGATCAATGTCTGAATAAGGGTGTAGTTCTTGTCTTCCATATCCTCCTACAGCAAATAAGCCTAGGTATTTATCTTGTTGTAATTCATTTTTATACCAAAGTTTTAGAACAAATCTATCGACTATATCTGCACGTCTTCTGAGAAAATATTTAATTTTATTATTCTTTCTATACTTCTTTTTGTTTATCCATGCATCAAACTCAGCATCAAGTTCCTTTAATTGTTCTTTTAGGTTTATAGATTGAATAGCCAAAGGATTAGATTCTATTTAGTTAGCTAAATTGTTTCCTCAGATCTTTTTGTTAAGACTTCACATCCTGAAGAAGTCACTAAAAGTGTATGTTCCCATTGAGCAGAATTTCTGCCATCTTTTGTTTCAACTGTCCACCCATCTTTCATAGTCTTGGTTGCTTTAGAGCCAACATTTATCATCGGTTCAATGGTAAAACACATTCCTTTTTTGATTTCGAGACCTGTATGAGCTTTCCCGTAATGTAGTATTTGAGGTTCATCATGATAAATTTTACCTATTCCATGGCCACAATATTCTTCGACTACTGAGTAATGATTTTTATGAGCATGAGATTCTATGACTTCACCAATATCTCCAAGGTAAGCTCCTGGCTTGACCACTTCAATAGCTTTATAGAGGCATTCTTGGGTAATTCTGACTAATCTTTCATTGTGCGGTAAAGCCTTGCCTACTAAAAACATTTTTGAGGTATCTCCATGCCATCCATCTTTTATTACTGTGACATCTATATTAACAATATCTTCTTTCTTTAAAATTCTCCTTTGATCTGGAATCCCATGGCAAATAACTTGATTGATACTTGTGCATATAGTTTTTTCATAACCTCTGTAGCCTATATTTGCAGGAATTGCCTTTTGTTCTTTTACTATGAAGTCATGGCATTTTTGATCTAATTCCCCTGTTGATATTCCAGGCACTACATAAGGAGTTATCATTTCTAATACTTCAGCTGCTAGTCGTCCTGCAGTTCTCATTCCGTTTATTTCTAGTTGTGTTGTTAACATTCTTTAAAAAAATAAGTTAATAAAATTTCTTTTATATGGACAGATATCATTACATTTATTATAGTGCTTTTTTAATGCCTATTAGCATTAAAAACATAACTACGGACCTAGAATTCACTTCTAGTCCGTTTTTTTTTGGTTTTTTAATTCTTCTATTTAAACTTAATTAATCCATGAATGGCAATAAAGCTATACTCGCTCTTGAAGATGGGACTATCTTTTTTGGCAAAGGAATTGGAGTTAGAGGATCTGTAAATGGTGAATTAATTTTTAATACTTCTATGACTGGATATCAAGAAATTCTTACAGATCCTTCATATAATAAGCAAATAATACTTTTTACTTATCCTCACATAGGTAATACCGGCACAAATTCAGATGATATAGAGTCTGCATCTACATGGGCTTCAGGACTAGTTATAAGAGATTTACCTATAATCACAAGTAGTTGGAGAAATGAATTAACTTTTGATGAGTTTCTTAAAAAAAGAAATATGGTAGGTATCTGCGGTATAGATACTAGGGAATTAACAAAAATTATTCGTTCAAATGGAGCGCAGTCTTGCTCGATAGTTTCAGAAGAAGAAATTTCAAAAGAAAGAGCTTTAAATTTAGCTAAAGATTTTGGCGGTATTCATCGAAAAGATTTAGCTAAAGAGGTCTCAACAAAATCATCTTACAAATTTAATGATTTATTGCCAAAATCTAAAGATAACTTAATTAAATTTAAGGTGGTAGCTTATGATTTTGGTATAAAAACGAATATTTTAAGAATTTTACAAAGCAAAGGTTGTGATATAACAGTAGTTCCAGCTGAAACTTCAGCTAAAGAAGTTTTGAGCTTCAAACCTGATGGGATATTTCTTTCAAATGGTCCTGGTGATCCTGAGCCGTGTATTTATGCAATTGAGTCTATTAAACAACTAATTGAAACTCGGATCCCTATTTTTGGAATATGTTTAGGTCATCAACTTTTGGGTTTGTCGCTAGGAGCTAAAACAGTAAAAATGAAGTTTGGCCATCATGGAGCTAATCATCCTGTCAAGGATTTAGAGACTGGCTTAGTGGTAATAACTAGCCAGAATCATGGATTTACTATAGATAATGACAATTTACCTAATCATATTGTTGTAACACACAGGTCTCTCTTTGATAATTCAATCCAAGGCATTAGACACAAAGAAAAGCCTATATTTAGTTTTCAAGGTCATCCAGAAGCTAGTCCTGGTCCTCATGATTTAAAGAATATATTTAATCAATTTATAGAATTAATGGAATCCAAAGATGCCTAAAAGAAAAGATATTGATTCTGTTTTGATCCTTGGTGCAGGACCCATTGTAATAGGGCAAGCATGTGAATTTGATTACTCAGGAGCGCAAGCTTGTAAAGCTTTAAAAGAGGAAGGAATAAGGGTGATACTAATTAACTCTAACCCTGCCACAATAATGACAGACCCTTCAATGGCTGATGCTACCTATATAGAGCCTATTAGATGGGAAACTATTGAAGATATCATTGAGAAGGAGAGGCCGGATGCCATTCTGCCAACAATGGGAGGTCAAACAGCATTAAATGCCGCTTTAGATCTTAATAAGAATGGTGTTTTAGAAAAATACAATGTTCAGATGATAGGAGCTTCTAAGGATGCTATAGATATGGCTGAAGATAGGGATTTATTTGCAGAGGCTATGAAAAGAATTGGTTTAAAAACTCCTAAGGCAGCTTTAGCTCATAATATTGATGAAGCTAAAGAGATAATCCAAGACATTCAGTTTCCTGCAGTTATTAGACCTAATTTTACTATGGGAGGCTCTGGAGGAGGAATCGCATATAATCTAAACGAATTTGAATCTATATGTAATGGTGGTTTTGAATTATCTCCAACTGGAGAAGTTTATATTGATGAGTTTTTGGGTGGTTGGAAAGAGTATGAAATGGAGGTTGTGAGAGATAGGAATGATAATTGTATTATTATTTGCAGTATAGAGAATTTAGATCCTATGGGCGTGCATACAGGAGATTCTATAACTGTAGCTCCAGCTCAGACTTTGACTGATAAAGAATATCAGATTATGAGAGATGCTTCTATGGCAATTCTCAGAGAAATTGGTGTAGAAACAGGAGGCTCTAATGTCCAGTTTACAGTTAATCCAGAGACTGGAGAAATGCTCGTTATAGAAATGAACCCTAGGGTCTCTAGGTCTTCAGCTCTTGCTTCTAAAGCAACCGGTTTTCCAATAGCTAAGGTGGCAGCTAAGCTTGCTATAGGTTATACCTTAGATGAATTAGATAATGATATTACAGGGGGTTCAATTCCCGCATCATTTGAACCTACAATAGATTATGTAGTTACCAAAATTCCTAGATTCAATTTTGAGAAATTTCCACAAACAGAACCCAAATTGGGAACTCAAATGAAGTCTGTAGGGGAAGTCATGGCTATAGGAAGAAATTTCCAAGAATCTTTACAAAAAGCTATTAGATCTTTAGAAACAGATAGAAATGGTTTCATACAACTCTTTAACAAAGATTTATATGATAATTCTTATTTAAGAAATCAATTAGCTACAGCATCTCCAGATAGACTCTGGTATATAGCTGATGGACTTCGAGAGGGCATTACTGAAGAAGAAATATATGACATCTCCAAGATAGATCCATGGTTTATATATCAGATTTCTGATTTGGTAAGAGAAGAAAAGATTCTATCTAAACTAACTTTAGAAAAGTTAGATAAAGAATATTTGTTTCATCTTAAAAGAAAGGGCTTTTCTGATGGAAGAATAGCTCAAATTTTAGAAATAGAAGAAAGGAATGTAAGAAATAAAAGGCATCAATTAAATATTAGACCTGTTTTTAAGAGAGTAGATACCTGTGCAGCAGAATTTGAGTCAGATGCATCTTATATGTATTCATCGTATGAAGAGGTATGTGAATCAAAGCCTAGCAAAAATAGAAAAGTAGTTATCTTAGGAGGAGGGCCTAATAGAATTGGTCAAGGAATAGAGTTTGACTATTGTTGCGTTCACGCTGCTTTAGCTTTAAGAGAAGACGGTTTTGAGACCATTATGATTAACTGTAATCCTGAGACAGTTTCGACTGATTATGATGTATCAGATAGGCTTTATTTTGAACCCATTACTCTAGAGGATGTTTTAGAAATCATAAACTTAGAGAATCCTGAAGGTGTAATTGTCCAGTATGGTGGTCAAACACCCCTTAAGCTTGCTAATGATCTTGAGAGAGAAGGTGTACCTATTTGGGGCACTTCTCCAGATGCTATTGATTTAGCAGAAGATCGTGGTAGGTTTCAAGATTTTGTTAATAGACTTAAATTAAGGCAACCCCCCAATGGTCTTGCTAGAAATTCTGTAGAAGCACTAGAAGTGGCAAAAAAAATTGGTTTTCCATTAGTAGTGAGACCTTCTTATGTCTTAGGAGGAAGGGCTATGGAGGTAGTTTATAATCAGAAAGACTTGGAGCACTATTTAGTAGAAGCAGTAGAAGCAAGTGAAGAAAGTCCAGTTTTATTAGATAGTTATTTAAACTTAGCTATAGAAATAGATATAGAAGCAGTAAGTGATGGTAAAGAAGTAGTTATAGGTGGAGTTCTTCAACATATAGAACAGGCTGGTATCCATTCAGGAGATTCAGCATGTTCCTTACCACCATATAATTTATCTCAAGACATAATAGATAGAATATATTCTATGGTTAAAGAGATAGCTATGGAGATAGGTGCATTAGGTTTAATTAATGTCCAATTAGCTTTATTAAACGGAGATCTTTATTTGCTTGAAGTGAATCCAAGAGCTTCAAGAACTATTCCTTTTGTATCAAAATGTATTGGAGTTTCTTTGGCTAAGATAGGAGCTAGATGCATGGCTGGTAAGACTCTAAAAGAGCAAGGTTTTCAATCGGAAATAATCCCAAATTACATTTCAGTTAAGGAGGCAGTTTTACCATTTTCAAGATTTAAAGGTGTTGATCCTATCTTAGGACCAGAGATGAAATCAACCGGTGAAGTAATGGGAATTGGGCGATCTTTTTCAGAAGCTTATGAGAAAGCTCAAATGGCTTCTGGAGCTAGAATTCCAGAAAAAGGAACAGTTTTTTTAAGCGTTCGTAATTCTGATCAATCTAATATTGCTGAATTAGCGAAAGAGTTTCAAGATTTAGGTTTTTCTATAATTGTAACAAAAGGAACTTCAAAGAACCTGGCTTCTGCAAATATTCCTTTTAAGTTAGTTAATAAAGTAGCTGAAGGTAGGCCTCATATAGTAGATCTAATCAAAAATGGAGAGATAGATATAGTAGTAAATTCAACAGAAGGAAGACAATCAATTATAGATTCAGCATCTATAAGGAGAACCGCTTTAGATCAAAAGGTTTATTGCACAACAACTGTTGAAGGTGGAAAAGCAGTTTGTTCAGTTCTAAGAAATTCAGAAAATTGGAGAGTTAGCTCCATTCAAGAACTTCATGCTAATATAAAGTTTTAATAATTAATAGGTTTAGTATGTCGGTTTATCCTATGACCTTGGAAGGGGAAGCTTCCTTGAGAGAAGAAGTGAAAAAGCTGAAATTTCAAGATAGAGTCAAGATTTCTAATGCTATAGCCTCAGCAAGAGAATTAGGTGATTTGAAAGAAAATGCAGAATATCATGCTGCTAAAGAACAGCAAGGCTTAGTAGAATCAAAGATTAGAGACATTGAGTCTCGTCTTTCTAATTCCCTAGTTTTAGACATACTGAAAATAAAACCGTCGGGAAAAGTAATATTTGGTGTTACTGTTGAGCTAAAAGATATAGATACAGAAAATAAAGTTATTTACAAAATTGTAGGTCAAGATGAAGCTGATGTTTCAGATGGTAAAATTTCTGTTTTATCTCCTCTAGCAAGAGCTTTAGTAGGAAAAGCTGTAGATGAAGAGGTTCCCGTGGATGTTCCTAATGGCAAGTGTGTTTATAAGATTCTATCAATTAAACATTTATAGATTTTCTCAATTGTCTAATAATAGTTACAAATCAGGTGATTCTTTTTCAAGAGAGGCTAAGAAGCAAGGTTATAGATCAAGATCAGCATTGAAATTATTAGAAATAAATAAGAAAGATAGTCTCATTAAGAAGGGTATGAAAATACTTGATTTGGGATCTTTTCCAGGTGGGTGGACACAAGTTGCTTCAAGTTACGTTGGAAATCAAGGTTTAGTTGTCGCTATAGATAGGAAGAAGATGGAACCTCTGAGTAAGATTACTTTCTTTCAAATGAATATAGAAAGTTTAATTGACAATCAATACATGGAATTATCAAAATTTATACCCTTTAACCTTGTTTTATCTGATTTAGCTCCCAATATAAGTGGTATAAGAGAAAAAGATGATGCAGAAATGATCAGTTTGCTTAAGGTTGTTTTTAAGATAACTGAAGATGTATTGAAGAAAAAAGGCAGTCTTCTTGTTAAGATATTTCAAGGAGAAAGTTTTAATTTTGCAAAGAACTATATGGACACTAATTTCGAAAAGGTTAGAATTAGAAAACCATCATCATCTAGATCAAGTTCTAGTGAAACTTATCTATTGGCAACAGGAAGGAAATGAAGGAATAAATTATGAGTGAAATAATGAAAAATATTTTATTTTGGGTCTTCTTAGCAGGTACTTTATTTTCCGTAATAAGTAATTTTTCGAGTCAACCTGAAGTAGAAGAAATTGGCTATTCTGAATTTATATCTCAAGTAGAAAGTGATCAGATGCTAAGCGTTGAGTTTGGAAACGATAATTACACTTTAAAGGGAACTACAGTTAATGGGGAGAAATTCGAAACGGTTAGACCACCTTTTCTACAGGATGATTTAAGTGAGTTACTAAAGGAGCACAGAGTTTCAGTTATTGGACAAAAACCTGAAACACCTTCTTTGTGGAAACAATTGCTTGTTGCTAGTTTTCCTATTCTCATAATTCTTGCTGTGTTTATGTTTTTTATGCGTCAAATGCAAGGAGGAATGGGAGGTAAATCAGGTCCTATGAGTTTCGGTAAGAGCAAAGCAAAGTTGTTAGAAGGGGGAAGGGTTAAGACTAAGTTTTCAGATGTCGCTGGCATAGAAGAAGCTAAAGAAGAGGTTCAGGAGATAGTAGATTTCCTTAAAGACCCTACAAAATTTCAAAAACTAGGTGGAAAAATACCTACTGGTATTCTTCTAGTAGGCTCACCTGGTACAGGTAAAACACTTTTATCAAGAGCTATTGCTGGAGAAGCAGAAGTACCTTTTTTTAGCATTTCAGGGTCAGATTTCGTTGAAATGTTTGTTGGAGTAGGCGCTTCAAGAGTAAGAGATATGTTTGAGCAAGCAAAAAAACAATCACCTTGTATCGTGTTTATAGATGAAATTGATGCTGTTGGTCGCCATCGGGGAGCTGGGTTAGGTGGAGGACATGATGAGAGAGAGCAAACCTTAAATCAATTACTTGTTGAAATGGATGGTTTTGAAGAAAATCAAGGAATAATAATTATAGCAGCCACCAATAGGCCAGATGTCTTAGATCCAGCTCTTCTTAGACCAGGAAGATTTGACAGGCAAGTAGTTGTCCCATTACCAGATATTAGAGGTAGAGAACAAATCTTAAAAGTCCATATGAAAAAAGTACCTCTGTCTGACAAAGTTGAACCATCCTTTATAGCAAGAGGAACACCAGGATTTTCGGGTGCGGATTTAGCTAATTTAGTGAATGAAGCTGCATTGATAGCAGCTAAATCATCAAAGAAGTTTGTTTCCATGACAGAATTAGAACTAGCTAAGGATAAAGTTATGATGGGTGCAGAAAGGCGTTCTATGGTAATGTCTGAAGAAGAAAAACTTAAAACTGCATATCATGAAGCTGGACACGCCATAGTTGGTGGAGCTTTAGAGCATCATGATCCTATTTACAAAGTATCTATAATCCCAAGAGGTCTAGCTCTGGGTGTTACTGTTTTTCTTCCTGAAGAAGATAAATATAGTCATAGTCGACAAGCTATATTAGATAGAATATGTGGTCTTTATGGAGGAAGAATAGCTGAGGAGATCATTTATTCAGAAGAAGGAGTTACCACTGGCGCTTCAAATGACATAGAAAGAGCTACTGAATTAGCTAGAAATATGGTTACTAAATGGGGGCTCTCTAAGAAGCTAGGTCCTCTGAAATTTGATAAGGACTCAGATGAACCATTCTTAGGGCGTTCTGCAGGCAATACACAACAAACCTTTTCAGATGATACTGCAAAAATAATTGATAATGAGATTAAAGATATAGTTGAGTCCTGTTACTCTAGGGCAAAAGGTATACTAAAAGAAAATTTAGAAAAATTACATGCAATGGCAGAAGCTCTAATGGACTATGAAACTTTAGATCAAAATCAGATCGACGATATCATGGCAGGAGCTAAAGCACGACAACCTGAATCTTTTGAGGATACTGATAATACCAAAGACAAAGATGATCCTAAAGTAGGGGATCCTGCAGAACAAATTTAGAAAGTATTCGTAATTAGCTCTTTAATCTTAGATAATTTCTGTAGTGAAAGAAAATAACCAACTCAAGGTTCTTAGTTCTGATAGAAGGTTTGGAACTGACGGCATTAGAGGACCTATAGATTCTACCATGAATCCTTTGTTTGTAACTAAGGTAGGTTGGGCAGCAGGTAAGATTTTTCTTAGTGAGGGTATCGATAGGGTCTTAATAGGTAAAGATACAAGAATATCAGGGTATATGCTGGAGTCAGCTTTGCAAGCAGGATTTATTTCTGCAGGTATTAATGTAACTCTTTTAGGACCTTTACCTACTCCAGCTGTTGCTCATTTAGCTAAATCCCACAACAAAGCCGGTGTTGTTATAAGCGCTTCTCATAATTCCTTTGAAGATAATGGTATAAAATTTTTTTCTAATGATGGATATAAACTTTCTGGTGACTCGGAAAGAAAAATAGAATCTTTATTAACTGAACAGATACAGGTTGTTGAAGCAGAAAGATTAGGTAAAACTGATAGATTAAATGATGCACAAGGTAGATATATAGAATTCTGTAAATCATCTGCCCCTAGTTTGGATCTTACAGGCATTAAAATATGTTTAGATTGTGCGAATGGTTCATCCTATTCTGTAGCACCTAAAATTTTTGAAGAGTTAGGCGCTACTGTAAAACCTATAGCTGTTAATCCTAATGGAATAAATATTAATAAAGATTGCGGATCTACTAACCCTAAAGTTCTAATAGATTCAACTTTAGAAAATAATTGTGATCTAGGTATAGCTTTTGACGGAGATGGAGATAGGATAAATGTAGTTAACAAAAAGGGCGATATACTTGATGGAGATGATTTGTTGTACATTCTTGCTATGTCTAAGATTATTAAAAATTCTGCACCTGAAATTCCTAAAGGAATTGTAGGGACGCTCATGACTAATTCTGCTTTAGAAAATGTATATAAAAAAAATGATATAAATTTTATACGAGCTGATGTTGGAGATAAGTTTGTTTTGCAAGAGATGTTAAGAAAAAAATGGTTGCTAGGTGGAGAACCTTCAGGCCACATCATATGCTTGGAATCAACAACGACTGGTGATGCAGTTATTGCTGCTTTGCAATTATTGTTAGCTTTACAGAATTTAGGTGTGAATCTAGAAGAAGCACTAAATTCTTTTGAAAAATATCCTCAAAAACTTATAAATTTAAGAGTAAAAAGTCCTGCTAAGATTATAATGAGCACAAAAATAAGGAAGGCGGTATCAGATTTAGAAAAATCATTAGGAAGTAATGGAAGGATAGTCTTAAGACCTTCAGGAACTGAACCTTTAATTAGAGTCATGGTGGAAGCTAATTCTTTAAGTCTTACAGATCAATCAGCTGAAGCTTTAGCTGAAGTGATTCAGGCTTCAGCTTAAAATGGTTGATTTTAGGTATGTGGCTAATTTGAAGATGAATGGTTCATCAGATCAAGTTACTAACTGGATTAATACTGTAAGTAAACTTCCAAAGAAGTTACAAGAAAAGTGTGTATTTTGTCCGCCAGTCTGTTATTTAGAATCTGCTTCAAATTTGATAAAGATTGAAAATTATTTTCTAAAACTAGGTTCACAAAACTTAGATGCGAATCTAAAAGAATCTTATACAGGAGGTATAGCAGCAAATATGCTAAGAGATATAGGTTGTGAGTATGTAATCATAGGTCATTCTGAAAGAAGAATTTTAGCTAAAGAGTCTGATGATATTTTATCTCAAAAATTAAAATCTGCTTTAATTTCTAATTTGAAGGTAATTTATTGTATTGGAGAAACTCTTGAAGAAAGAAATAATTCTCAAACTTTTGATAAACTTGCATCTCAATTATCTTTATTAACTCCTTTTTCAGAATTTAAACAGAATATTTCTATTGCTTATGAGCCTATATGGGCTATAGGTTCAGGAATGGCTCTAAAATTAGAAGATATAAAAGAGACTCACCTTTATATTAAAGAGACTTTGAGTGATATTATTGGAGAAGGTGAGCATATTCCGACTCTTTACGGAGGAAGTGTTGTAGAAGAAAATGCTAATAGTTATTATAATTTGAAAGAAGTGGATGGTTTACTTGTAGGAGGAGCTTCAATGATCCCAGAGCAATTTTGTAAAATAGTTAACAATGATACATAAATCATGGAAAATTTAATTCTGTTTTTTTATATATTAATTTCAATTGTATTAATTATCTTAATATTACTGCAACAAGGTAAGGGCTCTGACATAGGGAGTGCTTTTGGTAGTGGTTCATCAAATACTATGTTGGGCTCTTCACCTTCGACTAATCCTCTTACTAAAATTACCGGTTTATTATCTTTTATTTTTTTAGTTTTAAGTTTAGGAATGACTTGGGATATTAGGAATTCTAATGAATCAATTTCGGCTGTTTTAGTTGAAACTAAAGAAATAGAACAAGATAGTAGCAGTACTTTCTCTGATCAATTACCTGATTTTTAGTAATTAAAGCCGAAGTGGTGGAATTGGTAGACACGCTACCTTGAGGGGGTAGTGGGCATTGCCCGTGGAGGTTCGAATCCTCTCTTCGGCACCATATAAGTAATAAGATTCTTGACCAAGAAAGAAGCAATAACTATACTCCTTCGGTTTGATGCGGGGTGGAGCAGTCTGGTAGCTCGTCGGGCTCATAACCCGAAGGTCGTAGGTTCAAATCCTACCCCCGCTACCATTAAAGCCCTATAAGGGCTTTTTTATTATTATTAGTATGGTTGTAGTAGATAAAATAGAAGGATTTTTAGAAAAAGATATTAAAATGTTAGGTTTTGATTTGTGGGGTATTGAAACGTTTGGTAATGGTAAAGCTAAAACTTTGAGAATCTTTATAGATAGTATAGGAAGTATAGGAAGTATAACTTTAGATGATTGTGCTAGAGTTAGTAGACATGTGGGCGCTTTATTAGACGTAAAAGAATTAACAGAAAGTAATTATAATTTAGAGGTATCATCGCCAGGATTAGATAGAAAATTTTTTAAAGATACTCAATATTGTAACTATATTGGATCAAATATTAAGGTTAGGTATAAAGATCCCTATAATAAATACCTCTCTAAAGAAGGCACATTAGAAGGAGTTTTTAATAATGGTATTATTGTTAAAATTAAAGAGGAAATGATTAAAATTAATTTTGATGTTATAGAAAAAGCTAATTTAAAAGAATTATTTTAAGGTGAGTTATGCAAAATGAAATTTTATTGGTTGCTGAGTCAGTTTCAGGTGAAAAAGGTTTACCTAAAGAGGCTATATTTGAGGCTATAGAGTTAGCTTTAGCTACAGCAACAAAAAAAAGGTATTCTGATCCAACAGAAATAGTTGTTGAAATTAACCAAATTACTGGAGAGTACTTTACATATAGAACTTGGGTAGTATTACCAGATGAAGAATGTGAATTTCCTAGCTTCCAATTAACATTAGAAGAAGCTCAAAAAAAAGATAAAACTTCAGACTTAGGATCAGTTTTAAGAGAGAAAGTCGAAAATGTAGAATTTGGACGTATTGCTGCTCAAGCAGCTAAACAAGTTATAGTTCAGAAAGTAAGAGAAGCTGAAAGATCACAAATAGTTAGTAAATATAAATCTTACTTAGGAGAGCTCGTAAATGGAGAAGTTAAAAAAGTTAATAGAGATTTTTTGATCGTTGATTTAGGAGATAATGCTGAGGCTTTATTGCCAAGAACTGAGCTTATACATGGAGAATCTTTTAGGTTAGGAGATCGAATAAAAGGAATTCTCTTCGAAGAAGAAAGAGAAAATAGAGGCTCGCAACTTGCTTTAAGTAGAAAATGCCCAGAAATGGTTGAACAGCTTTTTAGAATAGAAGTACCAGAGATTTCTGAACAGGTTATAGAAATTAAAGCTGTAGCAAGAGATGCTGGGTCTAGGTCAAAGATAGCTGTTAAAACAAATGATAATAGAATAGACCCAGTAGGAGCTTGTGTGGGCATGAGGGGTTCTCGAGTCCAAGCAGTATCAGGTGAAATTGGTAATGAAAGAATAGACATTATTATTTGGGATGATGATCCTGCGCAATTAATAATAAATGCAATGGGCCCAGCTGACATTACTTCAATTGTTCTTGATGAAACCAAGGGATCGATGGATATAACTGTTACTGCAGAAACCTTTGCCCAGGCTATTGGAAAGAGTGGTCAAAATGTCAGGTTAGCAAGTCAATTGACTGGCTGGAAATTAAATGTAATCAATAAAGATGAAATAGTTGAATCAAGTGGTGAAGATGAAGAAAGTGCCTCAACTCTTATTGATAATCTTGATATTGAAGCGGATGTAGCAGAAGTATTAATAGCAGAAGGTTTTAGTACTTTAAAGATAATTTCAGATGCCACAGTAGATGATATTTCTAAAATTGAAGGTTTTGATGAAGATATTGCTAGTATGTTAGTTGATCGATCCAAAGCTTCCTTACTTGCCTTAGCTATTGATTTTGACTCTGATACTAATGCAGAAGGCAATGAAGAGGAGCTAATGAGTCTTGAAGGAATAGACATGGCATTTGCACTTGAGTTAAATCAAGCAGGAATTAAAAACAGAGAGGATTTGGCTGAACAATCAGTTGATGAGTTAATGGAGGTTGTTAATGTAGATGCTGACAAAGCAGCTGATTTAATAATGAAAGCAAGAGCTCATTGGTTTGATGAGTAAAAAGATATTTAATTTATGGCAGACTTAACCGTAAAAAAACTAGCAGAAATAGTAGGATTTTCTGCTGATAAGCTTCTTTCAAAAATGAAGGAAGCTTCTTTGTTACATGCATCTGAAGATGAAGTAGTTACGGATGCTGATAGAAAAAAGTTATTAAAACATTTACAAAAACCTCAAAAAAAATCTTCTTCGACTATCTCTTTAAATAAAAGTGCAAAGCCAAAGGCAATTTCTATAGAAAAAAATAAAGTAGCAATTCAAAGAAAGAATCCTTTGAAGTCGTCTTCATCTAAGACATTGAAGTCTGATGATTCAGTGATAGATTTTAAATCAGCTGAAGAAAAGAGAAAAGCTAATGAAGAAGAAAAAAGAAATGTTGATAAAAAAATAGAGGTTGCTAAGACAAAAGTAAGAAGAACCACAAAGAAAGAATCTGTACCTGTAACTAAAGAGAAAGAGTCTTCATTAGATTCTACTAAGAAGCTTACTAAAAGAGAGGAAAGAGAATTAGAAGGTGAAAGGATTTTAGAAAAACAACAAAAGTCTATAGATCAGCATCAATTTGAAAGGCCTACTGAATTTATTTCAAGGGCAATTCAGATTCCAGAGTCTATAACTGTTTCTGAGTTAGCACAGCTTTTATCTATTAAAGGTGGTGAGTTATTAAAAAAATTAATGGGCATGGGAGTCATGGCCACCATTAATAAATCATTGGATCAAGATACAGCAATCCTCATAACTGAAGAGCTAGGTCATAAAGGTGAGATCAGTACAGAAGACTTCATGGAAGATAAGTTACAGGAGCTAGTCTCATATTCTGGAGAAGAGCTTCCAAGAACTCCAGTTGTTTCAGTTCTGGGTCATGTTGATCATGGTAAAACAACTTTATTAGATTTTATCAGAAGTACTAAAGTTGCGTCAGGAGAGGATGGTGGAATAACTCAGAAAATTGGTGCATATATTGCAAAGACAGATTCAGGTGAAATTACTTTTATAGATACTCCTGGTCATGCAGCTTTTACTGAGATTAGAGCTAGAGGAGCAAGTTCTACTGATATTGTTGTTTTAGTTGTGGCGGCTGATGATGGAGTTCAGCCACAAACTGAAGAGGCAGTGAATCATGCAAAAGTAGCTAATGTACCGATAATAGTTGCCGTTAATAAGATAGATACCGAGGGAGCGGATATAGAGAAAATTAAAAAGGAATTGTCAGACTTAGATTTAACGCCCGAAGATTGGGGTGGAAAGACTCAAGTTATTCCTGTATCTGCGCTCACTGGAGAAGGGGTAGATAATCTTCTTGAATCAATAGCTTTAGAATCAGAAGTTCTTGAACTGAAATCTTATTTTGATGGATCTGCTACTGGAATAGTATTAGATTCATCTACTCAAAAGGGGCAAGGAGCAGTAGCTACAGTTTTAATCCAAAAAGGTACTTTAAAGAAAGGAGATATTATTTTAGTAGGGGAGCAAACAAAAAAAGTAAACTCTTTGATGGACGAGAATGCTAATCAAATAGAGTCAGCTGGTCCCTCTTCTCCTGTTATTGTTAGTGGTTTGGATTCACCGCCTATAGCAGGAGATGAATTTATTGTGGTTTCAAGTGAAAAGATGGCAAAAGATATTTCAACTGAAAGAGCGAAGAAATCTAGAGAAACAAGATTAAGTAGGCAACAGTTTTCTACTATGGATGCATTTATTGACTTAAATGATCAATCTAGGGTATTGCTACACCTTTTAATAAAAGCAGATACTCATGGTTCATTAGAGGCTATTACAGGGGCTATAAATAATTTACAAACTGAAGAGGCAAAAATTAATATAGTTCACAAATCAGTTGGTGGTATTAATGAAAATGACATAAATTTAGCAAGGACTGCAAATGCTTTTGTGATT